>Ga0116135_1000077_pt1 | contig 43706 bp, 47 predicted proteins | sample June2015DPH_20_1_FD_89738 | JGI IMG/M metagenome (GOLD analysis project Ga0116135, IMG submission 89738) | Peatland microbial communities from SPRUCE experiment site at the Marcell Experimental Forest, Minnesota, USA - June2015DPH_20_10 | ecosystem: Environmental > Terrestrial > Soil > Wetlands... | reverse complement strand
TCGACCGCGGGCGGAAACATCGGCACGATCAGCCCTACAGGGGTTTACACAGCGCCGCCGTCGCCGCCGCCGGGTAACACGGTTACGATCACTGCGAACGACGGAACAACAACGGCGACGGCCACCGCGACAATTTACTTTACGAATGCTTCTCTAGCTGGGCCGTTCACGTTTTCCTATTCCGGCAACGACAGTGTAGGTTTTGTAGCGGTAGCGGGAAGTTTTGTCGCGGATGGACAGGGCAAGATCATGAGCGGTGTGGAAGACAGCGACAGCTTTTCGACCGGCGTAGCCAAGCAGGTGCCGATCAAGGGAACCTACACGGTGGGCGCGGACGGGCGGACGTCGGTGAGCATTAGTGTGGGGACTGGCTCGGGAGCGGGGCAAGGAACCACACAGACGTGGCAGTTGGCGATGGCTAACTTCCAACACGGCGAGCTGACGCGCTTTAATGCCGGAAATACGGGAAGCGGCACCGTGGATCAGCAGAATTTGAATGGTTTGACGACTGCACTTACAGCGCTTAATGGGCCATATGTATTCAGAGTCGCCGGAGCTGATGCGGCATTTTTCCCGGAAGGGATGGCGGGGAAGTTCTCGGCGAACGGTGCCGGGCAGATTACGGGCGGGTCCCCGATTCTGGACGTCAATAACAACAGCAATCCCGCGGGCAGAGTTTCGACCGAAGACCGCAGTCTGACGGGAACATACACGATGGACACGACGTTTCCTGGGAGCGGGCGAGGCACGATGACACTTTCGAGCACTTCGACGGGGTCGATGCAGTATGCTTTTTACGTCGTGAATACGGCGGCTGCCGAACAGAGCACGCAGTTACATTTGGTGGAGATCGACACAAACAACTACCTTGGCGGCGACGCTTATGCTGCTCCCACGGGGAGCTCGTTCAATGCCGCGAGCCTTCCTAGCGGCAACTACCCATTTACAGTGGGCGGGACGTCGCCCACCGGCGCATATGCGGAAGGCGGAGTCTTCGTTTCGAGCGGCAGTGGCGGGACGAGTGGGGTCATTGACAGCAACAACGCGGGGACTGTGACGGCCGACAGTACGCTGGGTACTTGCACCTATACCGTGGATCCGACGAGCGGGCGGATTGATCTGCTCTTGAGTTTGGCGAGCGGAACATGTGCGGGTCCGGGCTCAACGACGCAGGAATTCGCGATGTATCAATCGGCGCAAGGACCGGCGGTGATGCTGGAGCTGGACGCGACGGCGATATCGACGGGTTCGGCATTCGCGCAGACAGCGACGATACCGACCGGATTCACGGGAAGTTTTGCGTTTGCTTTGGCGGGGCAGGGAATTTTTCATAATGCGCCGGCAAAGTATCAGCAGAATTTATCGGGGCAGTTGACGTTGGACGGACTCGCCTCTGTATCGGGAACGATAGACATTAACAACTTCAACGCGGTTTTCCCGCCCGATCCGATCTTTGTGACGAACACGATTCTCAAGGTGCCGGATGCGACCAGCGGGCGGGGCACGGCGGTGATACAGGGAATGAACCCGAACGTCACCTACAATGTGGCCTACTATGTTGTGAGCGCGGATACGGTTCTGCTGTTAGACACAGACACGACTCGGGTGCTGATCGGGACTATCACTTCGCAGTTTTAGCCAGACGCAGCGGACGGGTCTGAGACCCACCCCTAGCGATGCGAACGAAGGACCCGGCCGCTTCGTTTGGGCTGCTAATTGATCCTGCCAGTCTCTCTACTCTTTCCCTGATTTTCCCGGCTGGCCGCCTGGCAGGGAGCCGCCCTTTGGCTCCGTGGGTTTGGCGGCAGCCGTGGCGGAACCGTTGCCGCCGTTTCCTGCGAGATAGCGCATTGCGGTGGCTGCCAGGCCGTCGAGCGGACCGCCGCCGTTTGAGCCACTGGTGACGAGGATGTCAGGCACGAATTTCGTAGTGCCTTCGGACAGCGCCGAAATCACGTTGACGAGCGCTGTGGCATTGGAGCCGAGCGCACGGACTTGCGCTTCGTACCCGCGGGCGCGAGCGAGGCCCACAGCTTCGACTTCGGCGCCGCGTGCGGTCCCCGTCTGACGAATGAATTCCGCCTCGCCGCGCGCTTCTTCCGTACGGGCATTGGCGTTATTGGTTTTGATGTCCACTCCCACTTTGGATTTGGCCAGATCAGCCTGCATTTCGGCGGTGCCCTTGGCGTTCTCCATGGCGATGCGTTCATCCTGCGCGGAGCGCTGCTTGCGATAGGTGTCAATTTCCTGGTTGGCGATTTCGCGCTGGGTCAGGACTTTGACCAGTTCTTCGGGCAGGATGACGTCTTGAATGTAGACACCGCGGGTTTCGACGCGGTATTGGTCGAGTTGTTCTTTAATGTGTTTGAAGGCCTCTTCCTGGACTTGCTGGCGAGTTTCGATGAAGCGAACGGCCGGCATGCTTTGCAGTTTGTCGCGGAAATGATTGCCTACAGCTGCTTGCAGGACTTCGTTGACGAGGTTCATCATCGTACCCACCATCGAAATCACACGCGGCGCGTTGGTGTCAGGAACGTGAATTTGAACCTGCAGGTCAATCTTGAAGACAAATCCTTCATTACTTTTCGCGACGATCTGTGAGAGCTGTGCGTCCAGGTTGTGGGCTTGGGAAACTTCATCGGCCCAATTCAGAGTAAGGATGGAGGTCGGAACGATCTCCGCTTGATAGCAGCGGGGATTGAGTGGGTATTTTCCTGTGCGCAGTGGCTCCTGCCAAATACCGCGGTGCCCGGGGCGGACCAGCGAGCCGAACTTAAAATCGGTGCCGGACATATCCTGCGTCGGTAGACCGACGTAAGCCTTTATAACGGCGACCTGCCCCTGTTGTACGACCATCATCCCAACCATCTCGACGCCGACCAGGAAGGGATTGAGTGTGTAGGCGCCGTAGAGCAGCGGATCATGCTGTAAGCCGATGCGCCCACCGTTATCGAGGAAGGCCTGAAAATCCTGGTAATTGTTGTGCAGATTGTTTTTGTTCCCGAGGAGCACTTCGATAACGTCGCCGTCGGTAGCTTTGTCGTTTTCCATCTTGTTGATGTCGGCAAAACCGCCTAAGCGGCTGGCGATGTCGCCGGAGGGGAGGGGGTCTCCCTCGTAGGTTGTGACGATACCGACCATGTCCGTCAGGGCGCCATCTTTGCCGCAAGGTTTGGGCTCGATGCGCAGCAACTCGAGTTGCTCGGGACGAAGGCCGAAAGCTTCGGGGGTGAGTCTTCCCATTTTTGAGGAGCGCGAGCGGAGCTCTGGAGAAATCGGGAGCCCGTATGCCTGACTCTTGGTGACTACGAGAAAGCCGACGGGATGAATGGGTGCGAGGGTGCCGGGAGAAAAGACCGGGCGCTGCACGCCCTTTTGTCCGCCGCCGGTGATGAAGGAGCGCAGGTCGGCGAAATTGCCGAAGGACTTTTTGTAGACGGCCGACTTCGCGCCAATCGGCAGAGAGGAGCCAACTTGGGCTATGACAACGCCGATTTCTCCGGCGGGAATCTGTACCCAGGGGAATTTTTGAACTTCGTAGAGCAGCCACGGCTTCCAGCGCATTCCGGGCAACAGCAGATCCGCCTGGTAACCCGCTTCGCCCTGGAAAGCGATCACGTTGTCGCCGGAGAGCTTGCGCGCCGAGACACGTTTCAGGACCAGGCCTACTTCCGAGGGTCCGACGCGATGGTAGGACATCAGGATGTAGGCGACGATCGCTATAACGCTGACCAAGATCCAGGTAACCACCGGGATACCAAGTAACATGGGAGTTACTCCTTGAGATTCGTGCACATCCTGCCCTTGCAGTTTGCGGTTGTCAAGCAGGCGCCGGCGGCGATTGAAAGCGCTACTCCTGGTTCCGCGAGGGATTGTGGCGACGGGCGAAACGTGGTAATGTAGGGATGCGTTTGTTGCTTTATGGTTCGTTTTTGACGCGCGCGGGGAACGGCTGCCGGAGAAGCGTCCGACGGCTTTTTTTTTGCGCGGGGCGATGCGAGCAGGGCAGCAGGCAGCTTTCCAGGTGGCTAAATGCCACCTGATGAATAATTTAGGAGCAGTTTCCGTGAGCAGAGAGCAAGGTACAGTGAAGTGGTTTAACGCGGCCAAGGGTTACGGGTTCATCCAGCGCCAGTCGGGCGAGGATGTGTTCGTGCATTTCTCCGCCATCCAGTCTGAGGGTTACAAGTCCCTCAACGAGGGTCAGGCGGTGGAATTTGAAGTGAAGCAGGGACCGAAAGGTCTGCAGGCGGAGAACGTAGTCGGCCTGTAAGCCAGCCGAATTCCTCAGTTCGAATTTGGTTTTTAGACGGCACGAGTTGCAGCAATCGGCGGCGCGCTAATGTTGGGAGTTGCTGAGCGCGCCCGTTGCGGGCTGGTGCTGGGGCCTGCGAAGCGCCGGTCGCGCGCGGTCGCTGGAAGTGTTTCGACTTTCTTGCCCAGATGCGCGTGCGTGTAGCTAGCGGTGCGGCTGGCGCGGTGGAATGATTCTCGGAGGGGCGTACCCGGCCGTCGTCCCTTACGAGAGCAGACGTGGGGCAAACTTCTGGCAGGACGTTGCGGCGGGCGGAAGCGCGTCGCGACGGTGCAGGTCTTTCGAGTCGAAGTCATAATCATCCTTGGAGGGAGCTGTGCAGACACTGGTCGAAGGGCAATCAATACGTCATGAGCAGTACGGAATGGGAGTGGTGACCGAGTCGAACACCGAGCGCACTACGATTGATTTTGACGATCACGGTGTGAAGAAGTTTGTTACCGCAATCTGGTCCGCTGAGCTGGTGGGGGAGCCACCCGCCACGCCGCCGACAAAGCGCCGTGGACGCCGCAAGTCCGCCAAGAAGGCTTAACCTAACTTAGAAATCTTGAACATCGCTTCCGGGCCGATTGGCCCGGGGGCGGTGGTGTGTTTATTGCCTCCGTTTCGCCTGACGTGAACCAAGGTAACGGCGGTTGGGCAGGCTGTCCAGGCACGTGGGGTGTTTGCTGTAGGGCCAGTGGAAGGGCTTCTTTTTGGAGCGGGATGCTGGCACACTCGATGAGAGACGATGCGTGCGGAGCGCGGGCCATATGACCGTTGGAGGAAAAGGATCGAAGGCTTTCGTGGTGGCGGCAACGCTGCTGCTGGGGTGGGCGGCTCTGACGCGAACGGTTGGCGCGCAGGTAGCTGCCGGTGCGGCGGCTGGTGAAAGCGCGGCGCGGACGATAGAGCATGGGATCACCAACGGTGTGTCGGTCGAACTGCCGGTGGCGTGGACAGAATTCAAGCCCGGCGACGCACCGGTGGCGTTAGCTCCGTATTCGCCGCCGTTTCATCTTGGCGGGATTCTGGCGCTGCAGAATTCGCAAGCGAGTGCGATCGTGCAATTCGCGACTTCGGATAACCCTCTACTGGGCCACGACGCCAATTGGCTGGACGGACAGTTACACATGCCCAGCGGCTCGGGGATGAGCCTGGTGGATTTTTTGTTTTATTATTTTTTCCCGCCTTCGGCGACGTGTATCAATGAGGCGATGGCGAATAACGCGCAGGCAAGCTTCGCGCCGTCGCCGAACAGCAGTTCTAGCGATGCGCCGCCGGTCTTGCAGGTGTCCTATGCTTGCCGGCACGACGTGACGCTGGACGGTTTTTTTGGGGCGCAGGTTAGCTCCGGAATTACGTTCGTGCAGACGAATGAAGGGCCGCGGGCTTATGGAATGACGGCGCAGTTTTATCTGGCGCCGATGGAGCGGGTCTCGTCGCCGGGGATGACGTGGTACGTGTTCTCGGCGCAGCGGCTGAGCCCGATCACACCGGGAGCGTCGGCCCATTTCAATTTGCCTGGGAGTTTGCAGGGAGCGCAGGCCGAGTTCTACTGGGCGATTGGCGCGGTGGGTTCGTTTCCGTGGGTGAATGATGGCAGCCGACCGAACCAGCCACTGATCCACATGGCGTATGCGGGAGTTGCGTCGGGTGGAAGCAAGCGCGCAGAGTTCATGGCGATGCTGCAGAAGGTGCAGGCGCGCGGAGCGAGCGCGGTTGGCGGGCAATAGAGTGCCGCCCAAGGGGCGTGCGGTGTTGCATCCCGACGCGTTTTTTTTGCATCCGTATTTGCACACGGGCGAGGCTGATTTAGAAGAGCGTCGATGGGGTTTTTGGTGATGGTTCGGCTCGAATGGATGCATTCATAGGGCGAGGATGAGTAAGACGATGAGAACGACGAGGACATTTAATTCGACCATCGATGCGATCTGGATTTTGACGCGGAGCGTTGCGGTTGGCGCGATTTTGTGCGGCGCCTGCGCAGTATTTCCGCACGATGCTGCGGCGCAGGCTCCCGCGGGACCGATCCGGCCGGCGGCGGATGCGGGGGATTCGCGTGCTGGGTCGTCCGGACCGGCGGTGCAGCCAGAGATGGTGATACCGGACAAGAAACAGCTGTTCGCGTCGTGGAAATTTAATGTGGATGAAAGCGACGATGCGCAGGACAAGATGCGGGAAGCGCGCGGGACCAATGCCGACAATCCGGCTAACCCGCGAGGCGGCGGTGGAAACGGGACGGGGATTCACATGGGTGGGATCGGTTCACCGTATCCCGGTGGTGGCGGCAATGGCGGTGGAAGCGGCGGCAATCCCAGGAACGGCGGAAGCAAGAACGCCGATAGCGATTACGACCGGCAGCAGTTGCAGGAATTGTTGAATCCGGCGGGAAGCATTACGCTGGCGATGAAAGATACTTCCGACGCAAAGAACGGCGAAGTGCTGTTGACCGATGATGCGGGGCGGCAGCGCGCGTTTTATACGGATGGCCACAAGCTGCAGAAATCGAAAGACGATAAGTATCAGGAATTCGACGCGCACTGGGAGGATTATCGTCTGGTAGCGGATCAGGGCGGAAGTCACGGGCCGCAGATCACGCGCTCCTTTGAGCCGGCGCCTGGCGGGAAGCAGCTTTATGAGATCGTGCGGCTGGAAAGGACGCGCTCGAACGGGCCTGTGGAGATTCGGTTCGTCTATGACCTCGTTGGCGACAGCAACCCTCCTGTGAAAAAACCTTAAAATGCTAGAATCTCGCTTGCGAAGTGATTCTTCGTTCGCAATCGAGAGACCCTCCAATTGAATACACTGGAATTTACACTGGTGGTCGCGCTGGGATCGTTTCTGGCGGGAATGCTGGGGTCGCTTACGGGATTGGGCGGCGGTGTGGTGATTGTGCCGCTTCTCACGCTCGTGTTTGGCGTGGACATTCGCTACGCGATCGGGGCTTCGCTGGTTTCGGTGATTGCTACTTCTTCCGGCGCGGCTGCGGCGTATCTTCGAGAAGGCTATTCGAATATGCGCGTGGGAATGTTTTTGGAAGTTGCCACAACGGTTGGCGCCGTGAGTGGCGCTTTTCTCGCCGGCCACCTGCACACTTCGATCATCGCGATCGTATTTGGCGTGGTGCTGCTGTATTCGGCTTACGCTTCGACGCAAACCCTTGCAGATCCGCCGGGAGGAATGCCCGCGGATCGAATTGCGACGATGTTACGGCTGGATGGCTCGTATCCTACCGAGCAAGGCCCGAAATCCTATCACGTGCGGCACGTGCCGGCGGGGTTTGGCTTGATGTACGTCGCCGGAATGCTTTCGGGGCTGCTGGGGATCGGTTCGGGGGCGGTGAAGGTGCTGGCGATGGATCAGGCAATGAAGATTCCGTTCAAGGTTTCGACGACGACCAGCAATTTCATGATCGGGGTTACGGCGGCGGCGAGCGCTGGAATTTATCTACGGCGCGGTTACATTGACCCGGGCCTGGCGATGCCGGTGATGTTGGGCGTGCTGGCGGGAGCGCTGGTGGGCGCGAAGATTTTGCCGGGAGCGAAAGTGCGGACTTTGCGGATTGTATTTGGAGTGGTGATCGCGGCGCTGGCGATTGAGATGATTTTTCAGGGCGTGCGGGGAAAATTGTGATGGCCGGCGCGGATGGGGGGGCGGCGATGGGCGAAAGAGTGGACGACAAGAGAGTCGAGATATTTCTGGGGAAGCTTTTGCGCTGGGGAGTGCTGCTGGCGGCGGTGGTGGTTTTCGTGGGCGGGGTGTGGTTTCTGGTGAAATTCTACGGTGTTCCGCAAAGCTATAAGACATTTCGTGGTCAGCCCGCGGAATTGCGGAGTGTGCCGCAGATTGTGCATCAGGCTATGGAACTGCGTCCGTTGGGGCTGATTCAGTTTGGATTGTTGCTGCTGATTGCGACTCCCGTGGCGCGAGTGCTGTTTTCGGTGCTGGGTTTCGCGCTGGAGCGGGACTGGATGTATGTGGTGATCACGTTGCTGGTACTGGCGTTGCTGATCTACACGTTGACGAGCAGAAGTGAGATCTGAGGCCGCGGGTCCGACGCGTTGGCAAGTTGGGGCGCTCCTACCGTGGCTGACGCGGTGAAGTGGCGCCAGGAATCGGGCGAGGCACACATGGCAGACGGCGAAGCGGCGGCGAGCTAGTTTCGATCCATTTGGGAACTCCGTCATTCCGAGGACTAGCATTCGGGAGTTTCGGCTACAATTCGCTGGGGGATGCAGAGCGGTTGGCATAGCTGAGGAGGGTGAGGGGCTTGGCGACGGCTGAATCCGGGGAAGGGAGAATGGCCGGGCGCGTGGCGTTCACTTATCCGGCGTTTGTGCTGTACGAGGTTTCGAAGTTTTTCACCGTGGTCGCCATGGAAATGCAGTCGGTGGCGGTGGGCTGGCAGATTTACGACATCACGCACAGCGCACTGGCTTTGGGTTACGTAGGGCTCGCGCAATTCCTGCCCGGGATTCTGCTATTTCTGGTTTCCGGACACGCGGCAGACCGTTTTGACCGCCGCAAACTTCTGATGCTTTGTTACGCCGGATTCGGAGTGTGTTCGGCGTTGTTGCTGCTGGTGTCTTTGGGTCATTTCAAATCGGTTGGACCGATCTACGGGGTGTTGGTGTTGCTGGGAGTGGTGCGGTCGCTAAATGGACCGGTGAGCCGTGCGCTGCTGCCGCAACTGGTGGCTGAAGAACATTTTCAGAATGCGGTGGCATGGCACTCGACGATTTTTCAGGTGGGCACGATTCTGGGGCCGTCGCTGGGCGGGCTGATTTACGCTCTGTTTCGCGGCCCTTCGTCGGTGTACGCGATTGCGTTCGCGTGCTACTTCCTGGCGATTGCTTGCACTTTGCGAATCCATTTTAAAGCTAAGGCGCGCGAGCGCGAACCGATCAACCTGAAGACAGTGCTTGCCGGCATCGCGTACATCTGGAAACAGAAAATTGTTTTCGGCTCGATCACATTGGATTTATTCGCGGTATTGCTGGGCGGCGCGGTGGCGCTGTTGCCGGTATACGCGCGCGAGATTCTGCATACCGGCCCGTGGGGGCTGGGGATTCTGCGCAGCGCGCCGGGAGTAGGTGCGGGCGCGATGGCCATATTGCTCGCTTACCGACCGCTGCGCGGGCGCGTGGGCGCTACGATGCTGTGGTGCGTGACGGCATTCGGGATTTTTACGATCGTGTTCGGGATCTCGCGAAACCTGATCGTGTCGTTGCTCGCTTTAGTGCTGGTGGGCGCGTCGGATATGGTGAGCGTAGTGATCCGCGTGACGCTGGTGCAACTGGCAACGCCGGATCAGATGCGCGGACGGGTGAATGCGGTGGACATGATTTTCATTGGGGCGTCGAACGAGCTGGGGCAATTCGAATCCGGGCTTGCCGCGCATTGGTTTGGTACGGTGCCGTCGGTGATTATCGGAGGCATCGGGACGCTGATGGTGACGGCGCTGTGGGCGTGGTGGTTTCCGGCGCTGCGGCGGGCGGACAATTTTACGGGCGATGCGGAGGCAGTGCTGGAGGCGGAGGTAGAGCGAGACGTGGCGAATTAACAGCGCCGGCAGTGCAAATCGCGAGTTCTAGAGCGCGATGGAACGTCGCCGTGACATCGATCGCGCACCGAGGTGCGCTGCTACGAAGGCAGAGTCAGCGCGAGCCGCAAAGGCGGATGGCCGCTAAACATTCAAGCGCTAAACGTGCCCGGTCTGCTCAACCTGGGTTGGACGGTGGAACTTCAAACGCAACGTCAAAGACGTCCGGCTAGAAAGCAAAAGCGGGCGGCCGCTGTCCTTCGATCCCGCACTGCGGGATCTCTGGATGAATCGCCCGGTAGGGCGATTCACAAAAGCAATGGCGACGCCAAAACAACGGCTAGGGTTCGACGAGGTGATTGCGAATTGCAAAGCGCATCAGCTCGCTGAAGCTGGAGAAGTTCATTTTTTTCATGATGTGGTTGCGATGACTTTCTACTGTGCGCGTGGAGATGCCTACGGTGGCCGCGACCTCTTTGCTGATCTTTCCGGTGGCAAGCAGCTGCACAATTTCGAGTTCGCGGGCGGTGAGCGGACAGCCGGGCAGGGGATGATCGTTGCTGGCCTCGCCCTCACGCTGTTCGTTGACGAAGCTTTCGACCATGGTCATGGCCAAGCGCCCTGTGAAGAATGGCTTGTGCTGCTGCACGTGACGAATGGCGGCGACCAGTTCGGAGTCAGCGTCTGATTTCAGGACGTAGCCGCGCGCGCCGCTGCGCAAGACTTCGCGGGCAACATCTTCCGAGAAGTGCATGGTGAGAATCAAGATGTCGGTTTCCGGCGATTCGTCGTGGATGGCGCGGGCAGCTTCTAGTCCATTCATATCGGGCATAGTGAGATCGAGAAGCACCAGGTTGGGCTTACCTCTCCTGACGTACTCAACCGCCTCAACGCCCGTGGCGGCCTCACAACAGATTTCAATTCCTGGTTGAGATTCCAACAAGGCGCGCACGCCGCGGCGCACGACGGCATGATCGTCAACCACGAGGATGCGGTAGGGCCTGGGGACCGTCGCTTCTTTAGTCATAGCGTTCTCCTTGAGTACAAATCGTGAAAGTCAGCAACTTCTTGCGGAGATTGAATGACGCGCACTAATTTTGCGCGAGTGGAATGTGCGCATTGGCACGAGCCGGTTGGGTGTCGGAGATTCACGTTGTACTCTCCTCGATGACCAGCGGCAGAGTCACGTGAATGACCGTGCCTTTCCCCGGAGAACTGTTGATGTGGAATTCGCCTTGCAGCTGGCTGACCCGCTCGCGCATACCGGCAATTCCGATACCCAGAAGGGAATTCGTACGGTCGCTGTGCATGGGCGCGGCCATCCCAATGCCATCATCGTGAACCGTAAGGCTGACCTGCGACGGCGAGCGGGCCACGGAGATCTCCACCGAACGAGCTTTAGAGTGTCGGTGCACGTTGGCGAGGGATTCTTGCGCCACGCAGAACAGGGTGAGCTCCACTTCCTTGGGAAGGCGCTGGAAATTTTCAGGGATGCTGAAGTTGACGGCGACACCGCTGCGTTCGGCGAATAATCGGACGTAGGAGCCCAGGCCGACAGTGAGGCCGGCCTCATCCATCAGGGGAGGATGCAAGATCGAGGAAACCGTGCGAACTTCGCGGATGGCATCGCTGGTAAGCGCGCGGCAGGATTTCGTGAGCTCGAGGGTGCGCTGGTCCTGCGGCAGCAGCGAGTCTCCGATCTGTTTCAGGGTCATTTTCAAGGCGGTCAAGGTTTGCGAGGCTGTTTCATGCAGCTCGCGGGCCAGGCGACGCTGTTCTTCGCTGCGCAGAGTCAATAACTGGCGAGAAAGCCGCCGCAGGTCGTCCTCGACGCGTTTCTGTTCGGTGATATCGTGATTGAAACCGACGAAGCGAGTGACCTGGCCAGAAGGATCCGCGAGCGGGACGGCACGAGTGTGCAAGGCACGCACGCTGCCGTCGGGCATAGTGTAGCGGGAAAAATGCTCGAGGGGAGTGTTCAAGGCGACAGCATTCTGGAGGGCGACTTTCGCGGCGTCGACATCCTCAAGGTGCAGCATGGACCACAAATCATCAATAGGAATTGGCCCGACAATGGGCTGGAGGCCCAGCATTCGGAAGAACTCCGTGGAGCAGGTGACTGTGGAGTGGAGAGTATCCATTTCCCAACTGCTGAGTTTGGCGATTTCTTCTGCTTGCGCTAGGAGGGACTCGCTTTTTCGCACGCGTTCCTGAGCCAGTTTCTGCTCGGTGATGTCCTGGGACATGCCGGCGATGCGGACGACGTCTCCGGAGTCGTTGGTAATGGGAACGGCGCGGGAGTGGAAGATGCGTACTTGTCCGTCTGACCGTATAAAGCGCACTTCGTTTTCGAACGAGCGGGCGTACTGAATCAGGTCGGCGACTTCCTGTGTTACGCGCGCGCGATCCTCGGGATGAAACAGGGCGCAGGCGCGCGATAACGGCACGGGCTGATTGTCCGGCGCGAGGCCGAGCATGCGATAGATCTGGGCGGACCAAGTGAAACTTTGCTGTGCAACGTCAAACTGCCAGCTGCCCAGGCTGGCGAGTTGTTCGGCCTGGGCCAGGAGCGATTCGCGCTGGCGGTCCCGCGCTTCGGCAAGACGGAGTTCGGTGACGTCCTGAACGACGGCGAACAGGCGCGCGGATTTTCCAGCTGTTTCGGAAAGAGCTATGCCGCGGATAAAAATATTGCGCTGACGGCCGTCCGGAAGATTGTAACGGCCTTCGGATTCGAACGGAGAGCAATGCTCGACGGCGGATTGAAGGATGCCGCGAACGCGTTCGCGGTCATCGGGATGAATCATGGCGAACATGGTTTCTTCGCTGGGCACGCCGTGTTTGGGATCGAATCCGTAGATGCGGAAGAGTTGACTGGACCAGACGCGTTCCCGAGTTTCGACGTTATATTCCCAGCAGCCGGTTCCAGTAACCTGCTCGGCATGCATCAGGAGCGCTTCTTGCTGCCGCAGCGTCTGCTCGGCGAGGCGCCGCTGGGTGATGTCGCGCGCGAGCAAGCAGACGGAATGCGGCTTCGCCGCGCCACGGCCGACCGCTGAAACGCGCGCCTGAAACCAGCGCCGGCCGGAAGGAGAATCCACGGGGAATTCGATATCCTCGCAAACACCTCGCTGAATGACCCTGCGGAACAGCTTCGAGAAGGGGTGGAAGATTTCCTCGCCAAGGACTTCAAGAGCATGGCGACCGAGAAATTCGGCACGGCGTTCGCGGAGAAGGGCAGCGTTGGGTGTCCAAATGCTCAGGAACCTTCCATCGGCGTCGAGTTCAAAAAGGAATTCGTTAAAGGTTTTAACGAGCGCGACGAAGGGATGAAGAGGATCGCCACGAGCGCTGCGAAGTTCCCGTTGCGGGACAGGGGGGCCCGAATTGGAAAGGTTTTCTTCGGGGAAAGGTACGGGCAAAGAATCGGAATTGTGCTGTCCCTGACGAGAGGGACTGCGCGAGCGCCGCTTCGAAGATTTTGAACGATGTCGGTCCATTTTGATCACGGCTAAGCATTCCGAGAGTATCGGAGTGAGTGGCCGAAAAAAGCCGATCTATTGCCGTGCATACTGCCCACGCCCAGGACGGGGACGTGTAAAACCCGAGCAGAAAGGGAAAGTTACTCCTGTGGTATTAGCGTGTCAAGAATAAAAGACGAAAGCGCGCGCGATGTGCTTTGTCGAGGATCAGTAACATCCGTAGCGCAAAAGCAGTAATGTTCCGAATTGCTACAGATGCTGGGGAGGAGTAGATTTCGGGACCTAGCTGGAAGGGGTAGTGGTAGATAACGTTCTGCGGCGCATCTCCCGATGATGTAAATGGGATTTCGCGGAACTGGTTACTCGCCTCGCACGGGTCGCGCGCGTCAGCTGCCACACCGCACGCCCTGAAAAGCTCCGCGCGTGACTCCGGCGAGGTGAGAAACGGTTACAGATAAGTTTGGGACGCGTTGTTGTGCGGGGCTGTATTTGCATCAGGCGTAGGGCGAATGGCCGTTCGGGGGCACGGTGGGGCGCGTGGCCGGTGAACGAGCAAGTTAGAGAATGCACGGATGCGGTTCGTCCGATTCGGTTGAGGTTAGGCTTGAACCGCGAGTTCCCCTTCCCCAAAGGGGTCAATATGTCTGCAGCTACCGTGCGCATTCTGGTTGTCGGAAATTCCACCGCAAATACTGAATCCATACTGAGGGAACTGGCGAGGTCTGGATGGGAATCACATGCGGTGAAAACTGTGTGCGAGGCCGAAGCAGTTCTGCGCACGATCCGATACCAGCTGACGCTAGCGACTGAAAAACTTCCCGACGGCACAGGGTATGATCTGGCCGCGCTGATCGCGCAACAATCCGGCAATTTATTTATTTCAGTTCCACTGTCAGAAACTTGCCTGTGGTTACCGGTTGTAGAACACGGCGTAAGGTCACTGGGCCAGCGCGCGCTGAATCCGCTGACACTGGCGACGGAGGCGGAGTTCATCTTGCGGACTGCGGACGCGACCCTTGCTCGCGCTGGGCGTGAGGTGGGCGGCGACCATAGTTCGGACAGTGACGGAATTCGCGGAGAGGTGGTGCCGGCCAGGACCGTAGCGCAGCTCGCGGCGACAGAGCGATTCGGAAGGCAAGTTCGTGAAAGATACGAGCATGGCGACGACGCCGAGAAAAGAGGGCCGATTGCGCCGCGACGGCCGGTGGTACGCGGGGCCCCCATGGCGCGGGAAAACCCTGTGGCGCTGACACGCGAGGGCAGTGCTCGCGAGGAAGCAGCGTTGGGCAAACGCTGGCGTGGATTTTAGGGCCGGCGCGATGAAACCGTCCATGAGAATACCGAAAGCGACCGCGCGAGCCACGCATCAGGAGAACTGCGAAACCCTGCGCGAGCAGATTCCGTTGAGCGACATGTCTGATTGTTTGCTGGCAGTCTATGATGAAGTGTCGCGACGCGCGTTCCAGCGTTGCATTGTACGAGGCGAACAAGAGGGGAGCGACCGGGAAGATTGGAAAGCAGCGGAAAACGATTTATTCGCGAGAATTCCAGTGGACTTTGAAGAGTCGGGCGGAAATCTGTACGCGATGGCGAGTTTACCGGGGTGCGCGGGTACGCAGATTACCGTTGCGGTGGATGAATGCTGGTTATTGATCTGCGGTTACGGGAGTTGGAACGGGCGGACGGGAGTGGCGGATGATTCCGAGGAAGATGCGAGCGAGGACATCGGCGGCGAGTCCAGCAGCTATGGAGACGACTGGGATTTTCATGCCGTCACCTGCGACATACCCGGTGAAATGAGCGATTGCAGGAACCGGGTCGAGATTCCGCGCGAACAGAGTCACGATCGTGATGGCGGCGGGTTCGCGGCACGAGCTTTGAGCGCGCCGCGGCCGTTTTGCGTGGTGCCGCTGCGAGCCAGGGTAGATCCAGGGCGAAGCGTTGCCGTGCTTTCGAACGGACTGCTGGCGATTCGCATGGGAAAAGCGGGGCTGGAAAAGCCGGTTCCACGAGTTGCTTGACGCGGTTCCCTCCTTACCACTTAGTAAGACTCGATGGACCTGATAAGTAAGTCCTCACGTCGATCTGCTTGATCTGTTCACCCATACCCACAACGTAATCCCGGCGATGACTGATACCGCAGCGGCAGTCTGAGCGTTGGACATTCCCAAAAACGAGCGGGGATTAATGCGGATGAACTCGACGAGGAATCGAGCGGCGCCCGTGAGCACCAGGTAGGCCGCGAAAACTTCGCCGGGACGTCTGACGGAAACGGGACTAACGGCTGACTGCGACGCCCGATCTGTATTGCGCGGAGTCTCTTCATGCGACGCAGTCATCCTCCAGAGCCACCAGGCGATCGCGCAGGCGACGATGAATTCGTAGATGGGAGTAGGGTGAACGCGTTCGACGGTGGGGACCAGCCCGTTGGGAAAGCTCATGCCCCAGGGCAAAGAGGTGGGGATACCGTAGTCGCCGTCGCCAGAAAGAAGGCAGCCGATGCGGCCGATGCCATATCCAAGAGCTGCGGCAGGAGAGCCTGCGTCGAAAATTGTAAGGAGCAACACAGAACGTCCGGCGGCTGCGCTGTGCCTGGTGACGAGCCAGGCTACGAATGAGAAGGTGACGAATCCAGCGAGGAAACCACCGAACCACGCGAATCCGTAGAAGCTGAACAGCAAGTGCACGGGATCGGTAAAGAATTCCGCTGGGGATTCGAGCAAGTGGTACAACTTGGCTCCGACGAAGCCTGCCAAGCATGGAAATGAGATGAGGGCTTCGGCTTCGCCGGAATCTTTCGCGGCGATGCCACGACGCGCGAGGTCAGCACGCAGCACGAAATATGCGGCTAACATGGCGCACGCCACCATCAGGCCGAAGGTGGGTATCGTCCAGGGCCAGAACGGGATATGCAGGAAAGGAATCACGCGAAACAGTATAGCGTCAATGTGTGCGAGGACGGGCGGCTGCAAGGCGTGCTGGTTCACTGGCGAGGTGCACCGGGGAAACCAAAAGGAACGGGCGAGCGTCAAATAGTGTAGAATGCACGAGAAGTAGCGGCAGAGGTGGAACCACCCTTCAGTCGCCTAGTCGGGTGGAGGGATACAAAATGGCCATGACCTCTCAGTTGTTTGCGGCGTCGCAAGAAAAGTTCCCGTTAGTTCAGTCCAGGCACGGATCGGCAATTCTCAAGTACGGCGCTGCTTTAACATTTCTCGGCGCGTTGGCCCTGGCGCCTATTCCTGCGTTTGCACAACATGGTGGCGGCGGAGGCGGCGGCGGTTCGCACGGTGGCGGTGGTGGGGGCGGAGCGGCACATGGCAGTTTCGGCGGTGGCGGAGGCGCCCCGGCTTCGTCCAGTGGTGGCGGATCTCACGCGAGTGGCAGCAGCAGTAGCAGCGGAAGTGGTAGCGGCGGACATTGGTGGAATCCATTCCACAGCAGCTCTGCGAGTTCGGCGGCGCCCGCGAAGGGTGCGAGCGCGACTCCAGGCCATTTTGCAGCCGGTAACAACACTTGGCAGGAACCGCCCAGCGCCTCAGCACGCGCAGCGGCACGGGTGAATTATTACGGCCCGGCGAATGTGAACCCGTCGCGGCCGTTTGTTCCGCTCACAAGTACGACACGCGCGCCAATTACTACGGCGCATGGGGCGGCGATGGTTGCTGCTGCGCAGCATCCATTTCAGCCTGTACGTCCGGGGTATCCCTACTATCCGTATTACCCCTATTTCGGTTACTACCCGTATTACGGGGGGCTTGGATTTGGCTGGGGCGGCTTCGGGCCATGTGATCCATTCTGGGGATGCTACGGCTACGGATTTGGGTACGGCTTTGGCGGAGGCTTTGGGTACTTCGGCGGACTGGGGTCCTACGGGGGGTATTCGAGCGGGTACGGTCCGGGCTGGACGGATGAATCATCGGAGGGGTCAACGAACACAACGTCTCCCGACAAGCCGAGCTCGTATTTGTATGCTGTGCCGGGAACGGGCAATTCGCAAGCAGCGGATTCCGGCGACGCGGTGCAGCCAGCGCCGGCTGATTCGACCCCGCAGCAAACGTATATTTTGCTTTACCTGAAAGATGGATCGAGTTTTGCGGTGAGCGATTACTGGTTGACGAATGGGAAGTTGCACTACGTCACATCTTATGGCGGCGAGAATGCGGTTGAGGAGGGGCAGATCGACTTGCAGCGCACTGTAAATGAGAACGCTGCGCGAGGTGTGGACTTTAGTTTGCGCCCGGAGCGAGCGCTGAGCGGCGACGCGCCCGCGAAGAATCCGGAACCCGAGAAGCCGTAATCGCACCGGACGCAACTTTTTCACGGCCCCGAGGAGAGATTTGGGCCAACGGTTGGTTCGCGATGCAAGATTTGCCTCCATTTGACTTTCCTGACGCGCACCTGCCTTGGATTATTTTCGCGTAGACACACAACGACTTCGCAAAGTTATGAAACCAGCGTATAAACGTATTCGTCAACCTCGAAAAGTGTAGAGCGCAGCAAGCGAATCGGATGCGGTTTTCAACAGCCGACCACTCATAGCCCTGCTTCCTCTCCTTGATTTACGCACTGCTCGTGGTGTGCTTTCTGATACAGGCGCGCGCCGGCATTTCTGCGTTCGTGAACCGGTGCTGACCGCTGACGTCAGACAGTCCTGTGCATTCCAGCCGGCTTGTAGTTGCTTTCAAGTTGCCTGTGATCTGTGGACCGTGAGAAACGCTGATCTTATTGGAGACACCCGACGATGCCGAACTATTATACGCAAGCCCCTCCGTATTCGATTTTCCCTGGCGATGTCGCGCTAGACTTCAACGCCGAAGCTCTGGCGGCGCGGCAAGCGAGCCAGCAGCTTGCGCTGCCCAGTTATGCTGGTTTTCCGGAGAATAGGCGCACGATTCGCTGGCAGATCCGTTTTGCCACTGCTCCGACTTCGGTGAACATTCAATTGCAAACCGCGATCAACGACCTCGACGCCCAGTACGCTGTCCCCACGGGTGCCGCAAATATGACTTCCACGCTGACGGCGAGAGACAATCTGGTGGCTACCGGGGTTCGCGCGAACTTCGTACGGGCGAAGGTCGTCGCGATTTCCGGGGCTCGGGCGTGACGGTGCGGATTCTCGGATAAGAGTGCGCCCTGCCGCCGATGATGCGCATCGGGCGGCAATTTTCCACGCGAGGCTTCCGGCGCACGGACCTGCAATGGTAACGTCGAGGTATGGGTAAGGCTCACGCAAACGTTGAAGCGGTCGTCAACGGAGACACTGCGCCGGTGTATTGCCGGGCGTGTGCGGTCATTCTCACGATCGCATCGCTACTTCTGGCGGCCACTAGTTCCGCTGGCATGACTCGCGTCGCGGCGGCGGGCGGCGCGGGGTGGGTGCAACAGGCGACGGCGGGAGGATCGAACACCGCGCCGCAATCCACCGGCGCGCAGCAGGGAGCGAATCGGGCGGCGGCCGGATCGGCGATGCACAGTATTACCGTGCAATTCGACTACGATTTTACGAAGACGCCCGCGTGCTCGGCAAAAGTGACGACCGCCTGCGTGAAGACATTTGATGTGTACGATATTTCCGGCGAGAAACCGTATTTGCTGTTTTCGATCCCGGTGCCCGCCAACGCTCAAGGGGCCATGAAGGGAATCACGGCTACGAGTCCGCGGATGCTATTCGCGATCGGAAAGCATCGCATCGGCGTTTCTGCGCAGTTGCCGAACGGCGTGAAATCGCCGCCGCGCGACTGCAAAGTGATCATCGAAATAAAGGCGGACAATCCTCCCAGTCCGTCCAGTCCACCCGCTTCTCACTGAAACACGCGCTCTGACCGCATTCGGTCGGGAGCAGATTGTTTCCGCGTGAAGCTTTCTGGTCTGCCCCATGGCAGCGTGCCTAGGATTCGTGCGCTCGCAATTATCCACGAGTGCCTGGACGCGTTGCGTCCGGCCGACGATGAGGCGCGGACGATTACGCCAGGAACGTCGGGACGCGTTGAATGGCGCGTTGATGGGGATGCTGAAGTGTGAAGAGATTCTGCCGTTGAAACTAGAGGAAATGGCGCGGGAACGGAAGAAAAAGCGCCGCAAAAACCGCAAAAAGGCTTCACCTATGTGGGACACGCGCAAAGTCGCGGCGGATGCGGCGCGCTATGGATTGATCTCGCGCTATGCGGCCAGGCGTAGCGGGTTGGTGCGACCTCCTCGAGAACAGCGACGGGCGGAGCGCGTGACCGCGATGGATCCGACGATTCGGGCGATTCAGGCGCGGAAGGCGCAATGGGAAGTAACGCAACGAGTACAGCCTGTTTCGTTCCTGCGAAGGCGGCGAACGTGAGGGAACGGGAATGACGCTAGTAGAAATGTGGCGCAGCTTTGTGGGCACGAACTAAACCCGAGCGCTGGAAAGGGATGTAGCGCGGTTGCGAGCGGAGAATCGCGCGCTTTTGAATTCGATTTTGGGGATCGCGGGCGTAAGACCGATCGCGGTGGCGGCGGACGAGGTTGCGGGGGCAGCGGCGCTGGGATCGGGCCTGGCACAGCCGAAACCCGAACGGGGACCGACTCCCACGGGTAAGCGTAGCGGAGAAAATCCGGCGCGGGTTGAAAGCTCACCGGCGTTGGGCGTGAAGCAAGGCGCCCCGCGCGTCTCTGCTGAACGGGGCATGAGTAGCGTGGCCAGGCCGAGGCGGCGCAGATCCTGGCACCAGATTTATCGGATTCTGGAAATTGACGCCGCAAGGAAGAAGGAAGCAGTCTCGCTGCTGGCCGCACGGTTTTGCAGGCCGTCAGCTCACGAGCGGACGCATCTATTTTCGATTGCCGGTGTTACCTCTTTTGAATGCGGAGGAAACATGCCGTTCATTCGGGGGCGTTATCACATCAATGCGATTGCGGGCGAAGCGCTGGAAGCTGCACACGAAGCCGAAGCAGCGCCGCCAGCTTTGGAGCACGACGCTACGCAGGCTGACAGCGACGACGGCGGGGACGAATCGGCGTCCGGTTCGGGCAAGGGGCCGATTCACCGCGTCGAAATTGAAGCTGCAGAAGTGGCGCCGGCGCGCTCGGGACGTGCGCAGCGCGGCTTCGTTGCGCACGTTCACCGCGAGGCGATTCTGCCCGACCAGAGCGGACGCGGATTTGTGCAGAGCGCGGCAAGCGGCGATTCGATCGGGTCCGGAGACGTGCCGGGGGCGCGATTCGCTTCCTTGCGCTCGCCGCAGGCGGGGCAGGTGCCGACAGCTGGGAATGCGTCGCGACCGGAAACGCACGTGTTTGCGGACCATCGCGACCTGGTCAACTTCTTGCGCGATCAGTTTGCCAAGTTTTGCGGGCGCGGTTAGCGAAAACGGGCACTTTAAGCCGCGGCGATTCGTTGTGAGTCGCCTCGTTGGGTCCGATGCGGTGATTCGCGCTGACACGCTGGCTGGTCTAGAATAATGGCCAGTGGTTAGTGATTACGAAACGAGGATGAATTTGAGGATTTGGGATACGCCGAGTGGGCGGGACCGCCGCTGGGTGAGACGAAGGGTCGGATACGCACCGGCGCCGATTTACGTGCGCGTCGCCGTCGTGTCACTAGCGGTGGTGCTGATGGCGACATTGGCATGGCAGGGTGCGCAACGGTTGTTGAGTCCGGCGAGGATGGCGGGCGGCGAAACCGCTCATTTTTACGCGAGGCCACCGAGCGACAGGACGGGGGTGCCCGCTTGGCAAACGGCTTTATCAGACGCGTTGGAACAAGCAGTTGCGCAGGGAACCGCAGGAAATATCACAGCGACGGAAATGCAGGCGGATCGCGCGGCGACGATAATCATGTCCACGCGAATGCAGGGGCTAACGGCGACGCCGGAGTTTTTCGAGCGCACGGTTCGCGAGCTGGACCGGGTGTTGCGAACGCATCCTGACAACGCGCGATTGCTCGAACATGTGACCCTGGCGCGAATTGAGCTGGCGCAACTGCGCTCGGCGCAGCCCGTTACACCGGCCGCGGATGGCGAAGACGAAAGCACGGCGCCGAAGGATGAAAACTCGGCTGGGAAGGTAATGCCGAGTTCCGGAGCTAATATCGGTCCAGAAGCCCGGGCGCCTCACGCAGTGAGTGTTCCGGGGCATGTGATTCTGGCGGCGCCGCGCACGCTTGCGGCGAACGAATTGCTGGATATTGCCGCGCTGCACGGCAATTATATTGACGCGACGCTGATGCCCGACGCATCGGAGATTCTGCTGCCGCCCTCAACACGCGTGATGGCGGATGGCGTGCGCGTAGACGGGTTAACGTTCGCGGGTGCGGCGCAAACGCTGGATGGCATACGCTGGAAGAACGTGTCTTTCGTCGGCACTCGACTGCGTTATGAAGGCGGCGAAATGTCGCTGCAAAACGTGCGCTTCACGAACTGCACGTTTGGATTCTCCGCGGATGAGCGCGGAGCGCGGCTGGCTGACGCGATCGCGCTGGGGCAGCGGTCATTTGTAATTCAATAGCCGGCGCTGCTGTATCGCGGTTGGGGCTGCAATTTCGGTTGCGATCCAGTCCTTCTCCTTTCGGTTCAATCCGGCGCACATATTTTCGGTTGGTGCGCCGGTAACCACGAAATTCATTCCTGGCATTTAGAAACCACTCTTATCATCAGCGCGAGCCAGGACGGTGCATGCCCTTGCAGAAATCATTTTCGCCAGCCGATCCTGCAAGGGTGCCGGTGGAAGGGCCGGCGTTCGGCGACAAGAACGTGGCGTCCAGCAAGGAAGGGAAGCGAGATTCGCAGGCGACGGTAGAGGCCAATCCCTATGGACTGAACAACCAGCAGCTGCCGGAACGATTGGAAAGCGATTTGCGGCGGCTGGTGTATCAATTCTCGTTCGAGTCCGAAGGAACGCGGCGCCAGGAAGTAAGCAGGATCAAACAGGCGCAGCAATTCTGGCGCGGATTGCAATACTTGTGGTGGAACGAAGCCGATCAGAACTGGCATTTGCCGTTTGAACAGAAGCTTGCGGACAACTCCACGTTGGAAGATTTGCCGCGCTACGAGTTCGTGACGAATGTTGATCAGGCGTTCGGCCTTTTGCTGGTGGCCCTGCTTTCGCAAGACGTGCCGCGGGCAAGGTTCTTCCCGGCTTCGGCGCAGGCCGAGGAGGATGTGGCGGCGAGATGTTTTCAGCCCGATGCGGCGGAGGTTAGGCCGGATTTGGCCCAGCACGCGGCTGGTTTGCTGGGGCCGGTGGCGCAAATTCTGACCGGGGCGTTTCCTGCGCTGTTTGGCGGAGCGATGTCGAATAACGACGCGGCGTCTGGGTATGCCATGGCTCGCGACCAAACCATGGGACGCATCGCTTGGTCGGGCGCCGAATGAAATTTTTCCACGCGGACATCCTGCTGCTGGCGGTGGATTGTTTTCGGAAGAACAGGCCGAGAGACGTCGAAGTGAAGTTGCTGGCAGTCGGCGCGGCGTTTGAGTCGAAATCGATTCGCTTGGCGGACCTGAAGCGGAATCTGTTTAGTTATCCGGAGGCGGACGAGCGGCATTCGACGCTGTGATCGCGGCAGCGCGCGGTGCCGTTGTTGCAATTGCAGGCGAACCCTGATCCGCAGATGCAGGCGATTCTGGAGCATCCGGAAAACACGGCGTTGATCAAGCGATTGATTGGGCTGAAGGAGTTTGTAATTCCCGAAGAAGAGTTGCGCACGAAGCAGTATCGCGAGACTGCGCAGCTAGTGGCGGAGATGCCGGTGGTGCATCGTCAGGACGTGACGGCTGCGGCGGGGCCGGTGGCTGCAGCTGCTTCCCCTGGCGGAGTGGAGGCCGAAGTGACCTTGCCGAGCATCATGCCAGATAAGTTTGCGGACAATCACGCGGAGGAGCTGGAGATATGCATGCGGTGGTTTTCATCGGATGCTGGACAGGTGGCGAAGATCGAGGCGCCTTCGGGGTACAGGAACGTGCGGGCGCACGCGCTGTTTCATCGAAATTTCTTGCGCAAGCAGCAAGCGGCGGCTGCGCCCGTGCCGGCACAAGTGAGCGCCGGCAGACGCAGGTAACGGCATGGCTGCGAAAGCTAGATGGCGCGTTCGATGGAGCCGCTGGAATAGCGGGAGGCGCCGTAGGCGCTGCGGGCTGTTGGCGGCGGAGCGACCAGGCGCACTACGTGGAGCAGGCGTTCTGGTTTGAAGGGCTTGGCCATGCAGACGACGGCGCCGAGCTGGTGGCTGGCGGAGTAGTCGGCGGGCTGCGCTGATTTTGTAAGCAGAATGACCGGCACGCGCTGCAAGCGATCGTTGCGCTTAATGATCAGGCAGAGATCGTGGCCGCTCATGTCCGTACCTTCTACTTCAGCAAGGAACACGGCCGGCACCGTGTTGCGCAGAATTTCCAAGGCTTGTTTCGCGGTAGGGACGATGATGACGGTGTAACCGTCATTTGAAAGAATGCTCCGCATGATTTCGGCGGTCTTGGGATCGGATTCGACGGCGAGCACGACCGATTGCTGTTTGGTGTGCGAAGCAGCGGGATGCGCCGCGACGCCCGCGACTGAAGGATCCACTTTCGCGGCTTCCTTCGCCGCAGAGTCGGACTTGGTGTTGATGAATTGCAACGCCACGGCGTAGCGGCCGTCCTGTTCGGACACGCGCACTATTTCAGCGGGCTGCGCGGAATTCAGCGCGGCTGCGGCCGTGGAATACGGAAACGTGACCTCGAGTCGCTGCCCTTTCCAATATCCGGCGCGCGCGGTGGTTACGAGCAAGCCGTCGCGCGATACATCTACGCTTTTACAGATCTCTTCGAAGGGCTCGGGAGTATTCACGCCGCGCATGTGAACTTGCGCGGTGATTTTCGCGCGCTTGCGGCGGCGGCGTTCAATTCCCGCGGGCAAGCTGGACGCTCCAGACTTTATGTTCGCTTCTGCGGAGGCGATCGGCGGAGTGCTCATCAGTAATACCTCAGTAGTTTGCAGGGCCTGTCGCGTCTTCCTGGACCAACGTACAGTTCCCCCGCTGTAGGTAGATGTACAAGAGCAGTGCCGCAACGGGAATAGTACTGTGGTTTCATTGTGGAAAACTAATGGGAAAACTGGCCCTCTGACTTCCTAAGTTATTTAGCTGCAATAGCATACAGCGCCTGCGGCATCGCCTCAGCAGGTGCAGGTTGGCACACCTTCGGAGCCAGAGGGAGGGCGTCACGGCATGGCATCCGACACCATTACTTCGCCTGCAGAATTCAATCGAAATTCCAGCGATGACAAAATACTTGGCTTGTTAGCGCAAATGCAGCACCGGACCAGTCGCCGCGACTCGATGAGTGAAGCGCGTGATTCGGGAGCGCAGGGCGTCGGCTATCGCGCTGGATAGGCCCACCAAGACCAAATAGGTCTGATCTGTCTGCAGAATTTTCGTGATTGCGACGCCGTAATCTTGAAACTGCGCGAGCGTCATGCCCTAGCGAGGCTGGTTGAGGTCTGTGGTGACAGCGTTGCCCACGAAACGTTGCACTGCGGCGTCTGAGCTGGCGGTGCAGTTGGGCGACGTGGTCGTTTGTGCGCGCACTTGAGGTGCCAGCGCCGCCGCGACCGCGAGCCCGAAGACAAGCAGGGTGATCCTTGGCACAAAAGTTCGCATGATGGTTCTCCGATCAACCGTGGATGGTATTTCCGCGCGAGGTGCGCCCGCTCGGCCAGTGACCGCTAGCGAGACGACGAAAGGCATCCTGGCTTGAAGTCTCGGATTGACTACGCGCCAGACCAAGCGGCGCAACTGGCCCGGAGTCGAGAAGATGACCGGAGGCAAATGACCCCGCAGGACAGCAACAGATGTCTCCGCGAAGAGCGGCAGTCCCGAACGAGAGGATCTCCGCGAGCTTCCTCGGGGAGAGGGCTTACGCGGTCGGCTGTTAGTGCTTTTCGATGCGCACCGTCAAACGCCAACATAGATCCCAGGCTGTGGCCGTGCGCGCGGTTAATTCGCGCTCAACGCCGTGCGATGGGTCGCGATCTTGTAGTTGTAAATGACCTGAGCCAGCTCATTGGCGAACGAACTCACTTGCGTCGCCGTCATCCCGCTCGGAACTTTCATCAGGCCCGAGCTGATGTAACTGGCGACAGCAGCGGAAAGCTTAGTGTTTACTTCGCTCCAATTTACGGTGCCGTCGGTGGTCGCGGTGACGATGTAAGAGTCAATGATGCGCAGGGAAATGCCAGGAGTGAGCAATTCCAGAACGCCGTTGTTGTCGTTCATGGCGTTGGTGATGTCCAGCGAGAAATGCTCGAGATCAGCCAGAGTCGTACCCGTAGGCAGCGACGCAAGTCCCAAGTGGTTCGCTGCGGCGACGGTTTGCGTGACTGCATTCTCTTGTGCTGCCAGATTGGATGAGCCGTCGGCGTTCGTGGGCGGCATGGCGTCAGCGACGGCGCTGGATACGCCGACAAGCACCAGGTACGTGTGATGCGTTTGCAGGATCTGCGAGATGGCGACGCCGTAGGACTCGAACTGTGCCAAGGTCATTCCGTATCGGGGTTTTGTTAAATCTGTAGCCACGGCGTTGGCTACGAAACATTCCACGGCGGCTTGCTGGCTTGCCGTGCAGCTTGTTGAAGTTGTTTGCGAACGTGCGGGCCGCCCCATGAGCGCCGCGCCGAGCAGATACACACCTACAAAACACAATTTACGAACGTTCATTCGGAATTCCCCCATTGTGAAGTTCCGCGCGCTCAGCGCGTAGAGGGGGGAATACGCGCAAGCCCGCTTCGATTCGGAATCGACTCCGTACTCTGTTATCTATCTCCGCCGCACTCGCTAGCCACTCGATGATGGGCGATTACGAGAAACAGCTCAACTGTACCGAGGTCCAGCATGAGACCGGGGCGGCGGACTGTTCCGGGACAGGTTGCAAGACAGTGGTTGATGCTGAATTACAGTCAGGTGAATTTCAGTCGATGGCCGAATGCCAGGTTCTCTGTTTCAATGTTCGCGTCCGAAGAGGACACCCATCGCAGTTTCGCATGACGGCAAGACGCCGTTTGTCTAGGCGGACAGGAAAGACAGCGCGGCAATGATTCGACGCGCAGCATGAAATCCAGTCCCAGCGAGAAATTCAGATCGTGACACAGATGCAGAATGCACAATCGGTTGCCTTACGACTGGAGAAAGTTCGCGACAAGCTTTTGCTGCTGTACGAGCGCGACGACATTCTGCTGACGATGATTCAGCAGCGAGGTGACGCGGAACGCGTCAGCTCACCAAACATGCATTTGCCGTCGCAGATCCGTCCAGGAGGCAAGGCCGGACTGGCTAACATGGACGGCGGGGATCTGGGGCGCGGGTCGGGAACCGTTTACGACGTCGCGCAGGTGACGCCGGTATTTTTCCCGCATGCGGTGGAAATCACCGAGCTGGTGGAGTTTGCTTCCAATGCTCCCGAGAGGGCCATCGAGAACACCGCCAAGCGTGAAGTGAAAAACGCGATGACGCAATCCCGATCGTTTCTCGACAAGGCGATGCAAACGAACGGAAATGGAGTGTTTGGAATGATCGGCTCGATCACGACGACAGGATTGCCGTCGGGGGTTGCAGCTTAATTTGGCATGGCCAAGCCGCCGGGTGCACAGCTCTTCTACTACAACCAGACGGTGCAGGTGTACGACCCGACGCTTACGACCAACCGCGGATCGGCCAACGTATTGCTGGTGGACCCGTTCGATTCGCTAATCCAGGCGGACGCGCTGCCCACGGGAACATCCGTGAATGACTTGATCGTGCACGACGGGCTGACCGGCTTGCGGTGAAAAAGTGAAACCGGGAGTCGCGGTTTGCCGGCACCGCAGAGCGATTTTGGACAAGGAAAAAGCTGCTCAGTACGGTTTGGGACCGCGTGTGACAACAACCGACGAGAGGCGAAGCGGGTCAGACAGCGCGGATAAGAAAAAGTAGGGTGTGAAGCCGCGCCAACGCAACGATTTACGGCATCGAGCCTGGCTGCTTAATGACTAAACGAAAAGAGGCAGTCCCGCAGGACTGCCTCTCCTGATGAGGTTATCGGCCAGCTGATGCGATCGAATCGAAATTCAATCGGCGCCGAGACAGTGCGACCAGACCCAACAGGCCCGCACCGAGCAGCAACATCGCCGAAGGCTCGGGGGTTGGAATGATCGTCGCGGTGCCACCGGTAACGTAATCCCAAGTTCCGCCGCCCAATGGCTCGACGTAGCCGCCGATCAAATTGAAAGTCGGCCAAAAGATACCGGCCAAGTTGAAGCCGTTCCATTCGAGATTGGTGAAGGTGGTGCCGGAAATCACCCCAAAATACTCCGTGCCGAAAGGATCGAACACGATGCACTGATTTCCACCAGTTAGGCCATCGCAGGAATAGGATTTGCCATCCACCGTAAAATTGGAATTGATCAACAGCGTCTGCTTGGTGTTCGAGTTGTAGCTGAAATCCAGCGTTCCGGAGATCGTACCGCCAGACGCCGTAGTGCCGCTAATCTGATAGGCGTCGCTGGAGTCCGCACGTACCACAGACGGTAGCGTGGCAACGGCGAAGGCCAGCAAAGCCAGCGCGAACACTCTGGCGTACAGCGTCGTTCGGTTTTGCAGTTGCGTTGCGTTTAACTTACTCATTTGGCCTCTTTGACTTGTGCCCCATGGCCCCAAGCGACGGAGTTGGGAGCCTGCGCCGGTGGGTACATTGCAAGGGCTGTGCCAATCTCTCAGCAGGGGGAGTACTGCCTCGATCGCAAATCTAGGAAGCGGTCTATCGCACTATTCCCCGTGTACGGCTTTGATTCAATGTGGGTTAGAGCAGCTCGACTAATCGTCGGCACAATGCGGCATAGGCGGTACCGGTCGTGCTCCGCTCTCGAGACACCGGAGGCGCGGGAAGTCTTTTTCATCAATTGTTAACATTCGTAGACTAGAGCGCCGAAGCATGGCAGAAGATGGCGAGTTGGAATTAGAATCCGAGCACCGAACGAAGCAGCATCCTGCGTTAGCGGGCTTTAGGCGAAAGGACGGAACGCGATGGCAAAGCAGGTACGTGCCGCAAAAGTTAGAAGGCGGCGGTGAACGCGCTGAACGGCGTGCAAAAGGCGGAGCGGTTCAGGGGCGCGGACGCCGGGCTGCAAATCAACGCCTGCTTGACGTCAGCCGCGGCCACCTCCAGCCTCTGCGACGCGCGCGGATTAAGCGGAACTCTCACGGCGACGCACCACATCACAATTCCCGCCGGTACCACACACGAGTGGGGACGGGCGCAACTGGTGATTTCGGATTCGACTACCAACGATGCCGTCGAACTGGCCGGCCTGGTGGATTGAGCGGCCGCCAAAATTCCTTTCCCGCAAAAAGAGGCTCCCGTGTTGAAGACCGATTAGCGCGCCTCAGGCATCCGGCTTGATGGCGATGCCCTGAATTTCAAAGCGCGCACCGAAAAGCAATGGGCCCGAGCCGATGAACGCGCGGGCCGGGAACGGCGCGCGCAGATACGCGCGGTAGACGGCGTTGAAGCGGTCAAAGAGCGATACGTCGGAACAATACACAGTCAGCGAAACCACATCCTGCATGGTCAAGCCGCAGCGGGTGAGCGTGTCGCGCAGCGCGTCCAGCATCAGACGCGCCTCCTGTTCGACATCTTCCGGCACTTTCCTCGTGACCGGATCGAATCCGATATGGCCAGCAAGATAAATCGTGTTACCGGCGATGACTGCGTTGCTGAATGGCAGATTACCCGCGCCGCCGGGCGGTGGAATGTACTGGCGTTTGTCTGCGACTGCCATGGTTGCTCCTTTTTTGCCCGTGTGCTCGATGCGCTGTAAAACATCCTAACGCAAAACCCAGAGTTCGGAACCTGCGTGTTAACACACCGGAGGGACCATGCCCGTACTACCGACAACGGCGTATCCGCAAGCGGAGGATGCACTGACGCAGGCGCGGGCGCTGGTGGACGACACGGCGGGCGCGGTGTTCACCGACACGCTGCTGATGCAGCTCCTGAACTCGGCGTATCGCGGTTTGCAACGCGAGCTTGCGGAAAACGGCGTCAGCGTGCTGATGGAGCAGCAGGACATTGCGCTGGACTTGGTCGGCAGCACGGGCGTGACGAACACGGAAATCAGCGACGTCTCCAGCCCGCAGCTGCCTACGGATTGCCTGATGCCGCAAGTCTTGTGGGAACGAGCCACGGCGGACAGTTGCGACGCTTTCGTGCCTATCGAGAAATTTACCAGCGGCGGCAGCATGCTGAATTTGCAGCCAAGCATGTACATGCGGCTGTGGGAATGGCGAGAAGACAAATCAACCGGATCGGCGCCACACAGTCCATCATGGTGCGTGTCCGCTAGGAAAAGGTGTTTGCAACCTTCACGCTAGCTACTGACCCGGGGCAGATCCGCTCTGCCACCGATGCGCTGGGGCACGCCACAGCCGCGCTGGCAGCGCGCTCCCACGCGGAGCGCGCGCTCTTGCCGTGGATCTGCTGGGCGGCGCGCAAACCGGCATCGAAAACCTGATCGATCGTTATGTGCAACCGGAACAAGCGAGTGGGCGGCGACGAAAGCCCTATGGATACCGGCGAGGCGTCGTGTACTTGTAGATTCAAGTGAACCCTCGTGCCAGACCGCTTCGCACCATACGGCGGCCTGCCGCGAAGTTACGGCACCCTAATCGTCGACGACGAGAGTCATCGTGAAACCACGCGAGGCATTTTGCACAAAACCGTGCACTGTCAGCGTGTAGGTACCCGTTGGAGTGTAGGGGATGACGCTCGCGGTTGAGCTGGTGTGGTGGCATCCGCCTAATGCAGCGCAAATCGCCGTTGAAAATCCGAGCACGAAAACCAGGGCAATGCGCGGCAAGCGCTTCTGACGGACGAGCCAAACCATCTGCGTAAACATGCCAGCCAGTAAGAAAGCCACCGCCAACGCGCGTGCCGTTTGATTCTGCGCACCGCCGGAACCGCCGGAGCGCGGGGCGAAGTTTCCAATGACAGCGCCCAGGCGTCTCGCTCCGGTCGTCGTCGGGGCCGTGAACTGCTTACCAGCCGTCGTGGTAGTTTGAAACGTGACGTTGAAAGGCACCGCAGTTCCTGCGGTCACCGGCACTGTGATTGTGTTGGCTAGCGGCAGGCTGACGCTGGTGCCCGCTGAAATGCCGCAGAGCGTGGGATTTCCTGCACTCCCTGCCGGCGCGGATGGAAGAATTGTCGGACAGTTCAGCGTCACAGTACCGCTGAATGTGTCGTCCGGCACGATCTGCAGCTGAAACGTGGCTGCGTAGCCCTGATCGATCGTGATTTGATACGGAGCACCGTTCGATGGCGGCGGGCAAGTGAACGTACTGGTGGTCATACACGTAATTTCGAAGTCATCGGCGACGCCACTGGCTTCCGCGGAGAGCGGCGCAGTGGCGCCGGAATAATTCACCGTTAGAGTTGCGCAACGAGTATTGGCGGCAGCGCCGCCCGCGCAAGCGCTGGTGGCGTTCGCCGCGGGCGTGAATGCCACGTTATACGCGCAGCTGCTGTTCGCGGCTAGCGACGCAGCACAGGAAGTATTCGAAATCGTGAAGTCGCTCGTGTTGCCGGCCGTGAATGCAGCGGTGATTCCGGTAATTGCGCTGCTGTTGTTATTGAAAAGCTCGTAAGCGAGCGTCGGGCTCGTGCCGCCGACGAGCTGGTCGCAAAATACCGTGGGCGCCGTGAGACACGCCGTCGGCGGGACCAGCGTTACGCCAGTAGCCGGAACTCCCATCGCTTTGAACTCCAGGATTTGACGCATGCCCTGGTTGGCGACGAACAAGTCGCCCTGCGCGTCGAAGGAGATATTGCCGGGGGCGCTGAGGCCGCGCGCCGCGACCGTGAGCTTCGATGAAAGTGCATCGAGACGCAAAATCTGGTCGAAATTGCCGCCGGCCGCGGTGTAGGCGATGAATAAGTTTCCTCCTCCGTCCACCGCCAGTCCCTGGGGAATGATGTGCGCGCCATTCGAATTTGCGAGCGCGTTCGCAAACAGCGGCGCTGGAGATACACCCGCACTGCGCAACGCATGCGTTTGCGTGTTGATTGCTACGATCAGGCCGGTGTCCGGCGAAGCAGCGAAAACGGTGCTGCCGTCGAGCGTCACGGCAACGGCCGCGGGGGAAACCATGTGCGCCAGGACTTCCAGTTGGCCGGCCTTGGGGGAAGCGGCGCCGAAGAGTTCAACAACCGCGTTCGCGCCATGGTCGGCGATATATAGATTCCCAGCGCGATCCAGGGCCACGCCGAACGGCTCGCTGAGTTCCACATTCTGCCGCGGCGCCCAGCGTCCCGCGACGCTGCGTATGATTGACGGCTCGCTGGTCGCAGCTCCCGCAATGGTGCGGATCGTGGCGTTGCCAGTGTCGGCTATGAAGAGCGTGCCGTCCGGAGCTACTGCGACTTCACTGCGCATCGTGAAGTCATTCAAAGAGAGATCCAGCTGCGCGTTACTGGCCGCGCCGCCATCACCGATCGATCCGACAGTGCCCACTCCTGCTGCAACGGTAGCGAACAGTTTCGCTGCGTTGGCCGGCGCAATATTCGGTGTTGCGCGAACGGCGTAGGAAAATATCTGGTCCGGACGGTCAATGGAAGCGAGATACAACTGCGTGGATGACGCCGCCGAGTAGCTCGTGAGCGCCGTCTCAGAAGCCAGCAATGCTACGGCCAAGGTCCGAATGCCGACATTCGATGCCACCAGGATTGCGGGCGCGCCGCTGGACGACACCGGTCCGGCGGCTGGTGCTGTACTTGCTGAGGCGGACCTTGTGCCCGCCGCGGGGTTTGCCTGAATCTCGATCTGGTTTTGCGCGTGCGAACGATTTGCGGGATCGCTGAGCGCCATACCCAGCGCAAGCGCCGCGAAACCGATCACCATCAGCACACAGAGAATTCTCAGTAACCGCACCAGGTTCCCCCTCTTGGACTTTGGCCAGAACTTCGACGCTTAGGATTCAACTGCAGGCTTTCGGGTTGCGTCACGAATTGAACATCATAACAGCGAACCGCAACCTTTTGTAGCGGCTGTCTGAAGGCCCTCACGCGACCACACAGGACGGCGAGAGGCCGCTGGGACACGTGATCGAAGCCGACGAAGGCGCCCACCTAACGCTCGAAGGTGGCCCAGATTTCCAGTCGCTGCCGCATCCTCTGGCGCAACGCCCAATCTCGCCGGCAGTCGAACAAGCCCTCGCGGCCTACGGCGTCGCGGCCGGAGCGACGACATTCGACGCAGCCGAAGCGCTGGCGCAATGTCATCCGCTGCTGAACCGTAATGGCGAAAAAGCGGCAGGGGCGGGGAATCCGCAAGAACGTTACTTGCAATTGCTAGCTCTGCACCAAGCCGGTGAACAAGAGCTGCTGGCGCGCGGCCTGGACGACGCACACGCATGGCTCCGGTCGCCGATCGCGGAAGGTTTTGGCCGCAGGCTCACGAGCCTGGGCTGGATCGGCGACGACGCGCGGACGCCCTGTTGCTTCCGCCTGCGCGCAGTTCAGAAATAGCGAACCGCCCCATACTGACGTCCGTCTTCGCTCACAAATAAAATTGTGCCGGGCCCGGCCTAACTGGAACGCATCACAAATCCATTGCCCAATAGTGCGGTTCCGCTTCGAAACGTTTCACCATCCACAAAAATAATTCCTCGGAGGCATCCCATGTCCCGCGGCGCACAGCAAACCACGCCTAACCTCACCGACCAGCAAGTCGCGCAGCAGAACCAAATGATTTCGCAGGAGGGCCAGTGTGACGCCCAAGACCGCTCCCTGCTAATGCCCACTATTCAAAGCCTGCTCACTACACTCCGCAACAGCAGTCGGCAATCACTTAGCAGAGCCTCGGCGCATCGAATACCGCTCTTAACGCGCTCAGGAAAAGGCCGCAAACCGGGCGGCCGCTGCTCGATGCGGGACATCACTGCACGGTGACGGTGACGGTAGAGGTGCTGCGTCCAAACTCATTCGTGGCGTTCAGCGTATAGGTCGTAGTTTGCGACGGCGTCACCACAACGCTGTTGCCGCGCACCGCCCCGACTTGCGGCGTCACATCGAAGTACGAAGCGCCCGTCACGCTCCATGACAGCGTCACGTTCGCACCCGCCGAAACGGTCGTAGGACTAGCCGTAAAGTTCGTGAGAGTCGGCGCCACACCAACAGGCAGATTAGGCTGCGTGTAAATCGCATTCATCTGCACCACTTCAAAATCCGCCGCCGTCACCTGATCCAAATTGTGCAAGTCGTCGTTGTCCCAGCGATCGTCCGGCGCGCCGCTGATGTACATGTTCGACCCGTTGTCCGCCATAATCATGCCGTACTGCTGCAACGCCGTCAGGATCACCTGGTTGGTCGCAGAGAACCCCGAAATATCGAAACTGGACTTCAACCGTAAGCGCATGCCCATCGGCGCGGCATTCGCGTTCGAAGTAGTCGCAGCCCAATGCGATGCCGGCGGCACAAAAGCAGCTCGGCTATTCTGTAACGTGAAACGCAACGCGTGCTTGATCGTGCCGCTAGCCACTTCGTCGTAGCGCGCCAGACCAGCAAAGACCGATAGCCCCGCAGCATCAGCTGAAGTCCACGTCAGCGGCCGCTGCTCGTCGTTCAGCAAATCCCACACCGCCGCTGAAGCCGCATTCCAACTGCCGTCCGTCTGCGGATAAGAACTGTACAGCTCGTATAACCAGCAATTGGTGTTATCTAGCACGAGCACGTGGCGATCGCCGCTGCCAGGGTTCGGATAACCCTCAATCGGCGCGCTCGCCGGCACAGGCATCGGCCCCGGATCGCTCTCGCTGCCATACGCCGTGAAATTAATCGCGACCGGCACTTGCGGCGAATCCACCACGACGTACGGTATCCCAATGCTCGAGCCGTTGTACTCGCCCGAGCCAAAATCCGGGTGCACTGGATCGCTCGCTCCGATGTAATTGATAATCGCGGCGGAATTCGGATCCACGGGCGCGCTCGCGATGTTTTGATTCCACAGATTGTCCGAAGGGAAGGGCACGAACCCATTAAGGCTGCCGCCCTGGCCCACGCTCATCACGCTGCACGCGCTCGGCGGCGGATTCCCTCCCGATTGCGAAGTTACTGTCACGTTGATCGCGCCGGAAGTGCTGCTGCCCGGATTTGGATTGCTCACGCTGACGCCAAAAATTCCCGCCGAGGGCGCCGAACCCGTAGCCGTGAGTTGAGTCGCCGATATATAGCTGGTCGTCACTGCCGCGCCGCCAAACAGCACTTGCGCGCCACTGACGAATTTGCTGCCCGTCAGCGTGAGCGTGTATGCGCCCGCCGTAAAAGTGGAAGGTGTTGCGCCGCTTAGCACAGGCGTCGCGTTCCACAACGTCACGTCGCTCGTACCGCTCGCCCCGGAGTCCGCCACCGACGTCGCGCTAATCGTGATTGTGTTTGGGTCCGCCAGAATCGCAGGAGCAGTGTATACACCGGTGTCGGTGATTAATCCTACGGTCGCGCTTCCTCCCACAATCCCATTCACGTACCACGTCACACCCCGATTCGTAGTCCCGGTAATGGTCGCTGTGAATGGCTGCCCGGCCCCGGCACGCACGTTTGCAGCGGTCGGCGTCACGCTCACGGTGATCTGCGCCGGCGGTGTCGCGCCGCCAACTGATTTGGTCGTTCCGGTGCAGCCCACGTGCACAACGATGAGCGCTAGAACGAGACCGAGCAAAGCGCGTCGCATTCGTTTTCTCCAAGTGTTCGGGTGAGTCGCAAACAAGCGTCTATAGCGTTGCCGAGAGGGGCTGAATTCCTGCAGATATGATGCACGCCGAGGCCTGCCACGAACAACTGGACGAAGGTACAAGTAAAGGGCAGTGACGAAAGGCTTACGAAGGTGAATACACAGATTCTAATCGGCAGTGCCGCGATTCGAAATGCCCGCAAGTCCATCGCGGTCAACCCACACGCACGTTCTAATCGGTCGGCTTGACGGCTCTTACCGCAGTTTTCGCACCTTGCGAAACACCAACCACCTGTAACGAATCGCCCAATGCGCGACACACTAGAAATCTCCGGCATTCTGTTCGCAATCCTGCTGAGCGCCATGGCCTTCACTGCCTGGCTCACCGAGCACGACGATCGCCTGCGCCGCAAAGCTACGCTCGCAACGCAGAAACAAGCCCTCGATGCGGCGAACCTGCGCGAACAAGATCGCGCGTCCACGCTGAAAGATACTCTTGCGCAGATCGCAGCGCTGAAGCGGCAAACGCAAACCCCCGCGCAAACCCTCAGCGCGCTGCCGAAATTTCTCGCCCTTCCTCAACCCATCACTCCCGCATCGCCGCAGGGCGCGGCGCTCCTAACACAGCAGGGAACGGTCCAGCAGGGAACCGCGCGCTCTGAAAACTCCCCCTACGCCGCGAAAGGCTGCGCACAGCCTGCTCCGTCATCCTCCTCTACGACGTCAACAAACTCCGCACCCGGCCTTGAATTCCCCGCTACCGCCACGCCCGCCAATTCGCAGGACCACCCCGATGCTCCCACCGCGCAAATTCCCGCCACCGATCCAAAGCCACTCTTCGATTTCGTCCGCGATTGCCGCTCCTGCCAAGCCCAACTAGCCGCAGCCAAGCAAGACTCCACGGACAACGGCGCGAAGCTAGCCGCCGTCACCAAAGAACGCGACGCCGCCGTCGCCGCCGTCAAGGGCGGCACGTTCAGACAACGCCTCCACCGCAACGCGCTCTGGTTCGTGGTAGGCGCCGCGGACGGATCAGTCGCACTCTGTGGCACCGGCCACTGCCGCTAAAGCCCGCCCCAAAACGCGCCCTGCCACCAAGATCCAAACTCCCCGAAGTTGCCGGGGCAACACCGCGGCACCAACTGCATAGGTGATGCAGCAAATAGACCCGTGAGTCGCCAGCCGCGCAGCGTGTCTAACTCCAATTCCCACCGTTTAGCCGTTCCGCGCAGTCGCGAACCCTCGACTCCGCATCCGATCTGCATCAACGCCGCGCACGCAGTAATCCCGCTCCCGTCCCACAAGTCTGCGTCGTTACGGCAGGGAATTGCGTTCCATCACCGCCGGGAGCTGCCTTCAAACTGAATGAACTCCAACAAGAGCCCCACCGAATTGTGCCCTCCGTCCCGACCCGCCAACCGCCGCTAGTCACAACCACCCGTGGAGCGCGCGCCAAGGAAACGTCCCCCCGCGAATCGTATCCGCTACCCGCAACCGAAGTTCAGGCGCGTTAATCCCGTCCAAGGCATCGATCACCGCTGCGTAGCAAGATGGTCGACTGTGGTGCTGTGGATCGGATATTCGTCCAAGGCGATTTAGGAATTGGCCGAGCCGAGGGCAAAGGCAAAATTCCTGGGTTTTGATTGCGGCTAGACTTCGACCATATCGGGCCAGTTTAGCCGGCCGACGCCGTTGAAGCATTCGTCAGCTCGACGAGGCCTTAACTCCCAAGCCTCCACGCATCACAAACCTCCAGGTCATTACAGCGTTCCAGCACCTCACGCAACCCCTCGCGGTTCCGCGCCAGTTCCCGATGACAGCGCCGCTAGTTCGCCACGCGAGGACCCGGTTCGAATGCAGTGAGCGCGACCCCGAGACTGGGCCTTCGTTCATCCCACGCGTTCGAGTGCAGTGGATGATCGCGACAGTTGGTCTTCGCGCATCCCTCCTCCCGGTTTAGTCCGATCGACGATCACAGCTGTCGGATACCACTCCACCACCGCCTTCACCACAATACGATTTGCCCCAGCTATCTGAATCAACCCGCCTCTGCACACCCTGACCATGCTAGGCCCCGACCTTATCGTCCACCGCGGCCCCTTTCCCCAACCACAATCAGCTTCTAAGTGACTTCCGAGAATGGGTATTATGTTATGCATAGATTGATTCGAGCCGCGACCGTCATCGGGGCCGGGCAATTCGAGTGTTAGCCGTAGGTTGGATGCTGGTGGGGGTGGCGGGCGGTCCGTTTCCTGAGGTTGTACGATGAGCATCCTGGGGTCGCGCCGCGACGATGATACTTGCGGGGCGCATCAGTGCTACAGCCGCCTACAGCTTGTCGGTTGCGGCGCACGCATCGCTGCAGTTTCTTCCGGTGGATTTATGACACTTTTGGGATGCTGTTAGCTGCAGTTCGCCGCGCGAGGCGAACTTGCATCGCTCGGGGCTTAGTTGCTCGGCGTGAGCTCTTTTTTTGGATGAACTAGTGGTGGGTTGTGGTAGATGCCGCGGAGAGTCCGTACTTTATGTATTGCTCCAGAGTGGCCTTGTCAACGCCTGTCAGAGGATGGCCATTTACGAAAACTGTGGGGGTGCTGCCGATGCTCAGCGCTTCGCCTTCCTGGTGGCTGGCGTCCACGACCGCTTTGGCTTCGGGCGAGGACATGCAGGATTTGAAGGCATCAGGGTCCAGGCCTGCTTGCTGAGCGTACGAGGTGAGTTTGTCCCAGATATTTTCGGCTGAGATCAGGTCTTGCTCGGCGAAAAGCTGTTCCTGGATTTGAGCGTAGGCTTTCGGCGATTGCATGAAGGCACAGCGCGCTCCTATGGCGGCGCTTTCGGCCCATGGGTGAACCTGGGTTAGCGGGAAATCTTTGTACACAAAGCGGACTTGAGGATATTGAGGGATTACCGTGGTCAGGATGCTGGCTAGTTGCCGGCAATGCGGGCATTGGAAGTCGCTGAAAATAACAACTGTTACGCGCGCGTCGGCGGGGCCGACTGACGGGTTACCTTCCGTGTGGAGCTTCGAGAGATTGTCGGCGAAGGGGTTCGAATCGATGTTGAACATTTCGCCGCGGAAGAAAGTTTTGCCGTCTTTGCTGACGAAGACGGAGCCTTTGTCGGTTTGCCCGTTGACGGTGACTTCGATGGGGATTGTGTAGAAATAGGAGGAAGGTGAGGGGGCTAGCGGACCGGTCTTTACTTTGAAGTCGGGGCCCCAGGCGAAGAGTTCACGGACGAAGGACTCGGTATTTTTCAGAATTTGGGCTTCTTCGGCGGGCGCGATATTTACTGACGCTGCGGATTGCGCGGTCGCACAGATTGGTGCCGTGAATACTATGAGTGTGATGAGTGTTAAGGACCAACGATTCATCTTTCGGCTCCAAGTATTTTCGCGCATTGGTAGTGCGCAAGAGTGCGAGTGCAAAACGTTGAGATTGTAATTGTTTGGTCGCGGGCGAAGAAGTGAATTCGCAGCTTGAGGCACGTTTAAACTGAGAATTTTTGGGCTAGGGGAAAGCGGCGGCCTACGCTGAAGGCTTTGCTGGTGACTTTTAGGCCTGGGGGGGCTTGTTTGCGTTTGTATTCGTTTTGGTCAACGCGAAGGGCGACCGAACGGACGAGGTCCAGCGGAAAACCGTAGTGATCGGCAATCTCTTCGGGGCTGCGAACGTCTTCGACGTAGGCTTTCAGGATGCGGTCGAGGATGGCATAGTCCGGCAGGGTATCCTGGTCCTTCTGATTGGGGCGGAGCTCCGCGGACGGCGGCTTGAGCAGCGTTTCGCGAGGGATTAGTTCCCTTTCGCGATTTACGAATTTGGAGAGTTGATAAACCAAGGTCTTTGGTACGTCGGAAATTACTGCCAGGCCGCCGGCCATGTCGCCGTAAAGAGTGCAGTAGCCAACCGCCATTTCGGATTTGTTTCCCGTGCTGAGAACGAGCGAGCCGAATTTATTGGAGAGCGCCATCAAGAAATTGCCGCGGATGCGCGCTTGAATATTTTCCTCGGTGACATCTTCTGGAAGTCCTGCAAACGTTCCCGCGAGCGTCTGGCGATAGGTGGCAAAGGCTTCAGTGATTGGCAGTGTTAGAAACTCGATGCGAAGATTTTCGGCGAGTTTTCGTGCGTCGCGACAGCTACCTTCGGAGGAATAGGGGCCGGGCATAGCAACGCCTGTCACGTTTGGCGCGCCGAGAGCTTCGACGGCGATGGCGGAGACGAGCGCCGAGTCAATGCCGCCGCTGAGTCCGACGACGACTTTGCGGAAGCCGCATTTGCGGACGTAATCCCTCGTACCGATGACCAGGGCACCGAAGGCGGCTTCGTGTTCGTCTTCGATTAGCGGGCGAATATCACCCTCGCCTGTGATGCTATCGAAAATCACCAGGTCTTCTTCGAAGGATTTGGCGCGGGCGGCGACGCGGCCATCGGGCATGAAGGCTACGCTGGAGCCGTCGAAGATGAGGCTGTCGTTGCCGCCGACCTGGTTGACATAGACGACGGGGACGCGGTGTTCGCGCGCGATGGTTTGCAGCATGTCATGACGGAGAGAGCGTTTGTCGATCGTGTAGGGTGAAGACGATAAATTCAGCAGCAGGCTACTTCCCTTCCCGACAATTTCTGCTACGGGATCGCGGTCGTAGAGGCGGTAGGGCCAGAAGCGTTCGTCGTTCCAGCAATCTTCGCAGATGGTGATGCCGAGTTGTTCGGCGTTGAAGGGGAAAATTAGCTGGCTGGTCGCGGGTTGAAAGTAGCGCGATTCATCGAAGACGTCGTAGGTGGGGAGCAGCATCTTGCGCTGTTCGAAGAGAATTTTGCCGTCGGCGATTAGGGCTGCAGAATTTGCTACCGGCTTGCCGGTTTTGTCCATGGCATCGCCTACGAAGCCTACTAGCGATGGAAGTGGGATGGCTTTGGCCAGGCGCACGAGTTCTTGTTGATTGCGTTCGACGAAGGAAGGGCGCTCGACTAGGTCTTGCGGGGGATAGCCACAGACACAGAGTTCGGAGAAGACGGCGAGTTCGGCGCCGCGGGATTTGGCTTCGGCGGCTAGTTCGAGGATGCGTTTTGAATTGCCTTCAAAGTCGCCGACAGTGGGGTTGAACTGGGCCAGGGCGATTTTCATTAGCGGCGATGGAGGAGCGGCGTGCGCATGGTGTGTATCGTCCTCGGGTACATTAAGGTGTCAACGGTTTGTGAGATCAAGGTGCGTTGCCGATGGCGCACTGAAGTGCGCTAATACGAAAGCGAAGCAACAGCAACTGCTGCCCGGTCCCAAAAGGCGGGAGCGGCCGCTTCACAGGCAGAGTCAAAAGCAAAGTCAAACTCCCCCGCCTAAAAAGAAAAAGCAGGCGGCCGCTACAAATTCAACGGCAACCGAGCCAGCGAGATCTCGGCGCTACTGACCACAACGGCTACCGAGGCGGGTGGGCAAAAAAAACTCCCGAAGGAATCTTCCTTCGGGAGTTATGCGTATCCGCACATACACAAGCGCAGTTTCGGCAGAGCGCAGTTGGCGGCGAAGCTGGCGCGATTAAACGCTGAAAGAGCTACCGCAGCCGCAGGTGCTCTTGACGTTCGGGTTGTTGAACTTGAAGCCCGAACCTTCGACTGTCTCGATGTAATCAATCTGCACACCGTCGAGATACATTTCACTCATCTGATCGACGAGAACTTTCAGGCCGTCGAATTCATAGACGTTGTCGCTATTCTGATTGACCTGGTTCTCGAAAGCCATGTGATAGCTGAAACCCGAGCAACCGCCTCCCACAACGGCGACGCGCAGGCCGGTCGGGGAGGGATTTTGCTGCGTCAGGATTTCCTTCACTTTGGTGATGGCTACTGGTGTCAACTGGACCATTCTCGGTTCCTCCACAAAATGTCCGGGACAACCCCGGGGCATAATTCCAAGTGCATTATATCAGATTCCGGAGGGTGTGGGATGGTTGCGAATGATTTGGGGGAGTGATTCGGTAACCCTTGTATTGGGACCAGGATCCGGAGGGTTGCCCTGCATGGCCAAGTCCCTCAGGTCTCGTACATCACCATCGTCATAAAACCGTAGTCCATGTGCAATTGCTGGTGGCAATGGAAGAGCGTGAGACCTGGATTGTCGGCCGTAAAATCCACCTCCACTTGCTTTCTAGCAGGCACGACAACAACATCTTTGAGCACGCCAGCCGTTGCTTTGCCCGCGAAGTTGGTCAGCTCGAACGTGTGCCGATGCAAGTGCACTGGATGGGCTTCGTCGCTCTGATTATCGAAGCGTAGGCGGTAGCGACTATTCGCGCGAACGCGAATGGGATCGGTCTTCGGGAAAGATTTCCCGTTGATGGTCCAGTTGTCCACCCAGCGGTTGCCGGCAAATTTCTTGTGAAAGACGAGCGGGACGACGCCTCCCGCGGGCTCGGGAGTCTCCGCCGTATGACCGAAGATCGTGTAGTCCCAGGCAATGTTCGGCGGCGCGATCCACTCCGGCGCTTCGCTGCGGTTTGCATATTCCACGATGATGCCGAGGCCGTTCGTTCGTGTTTGATTATTTGCTTCGCCGAAAATCCACACGCCGGGGTTGTTCATGGTGACCAGAGCGTCCACGCGTTCCGCCGGCCCCATTTCGATTACGTCCACTTCATGTGGCACTGGCACAGGGTTACCGTCCAGGCTGACGATCTGGAATTTGTGGCCGGGGAGGGCGACGCGATGCTGTTCGGTGGCGCTGGCATTGAGGATTCGGAAAAGTACTTTCTGACCTTCTTTGACACGGATCGGATCGCCTGATCCGAGTGCGTGGCTGTTAATCGAATAAACTGAATACGTCGCTTCGAGATTCCCCTCGTCGCCCTGGCTGCTGAGATGAGGAGCCCAGCCGTGGAGGGCGAGGAAAACTTCGGCATCGTAGCGGCCCGGATCGGTTTTCGGTTCGATGTAGAGAAAACCGAATTGTCCCGTGTACGTGGAGCGGTTCATATCCCGGCCAGCATGAATGTGCGTGTGATACCAGCGCGTGCCTGCCGGGCGCGGCACAAAAGAATAACGCCGAGTGCCGCCGGGAGGCACTATTGGCGTGCCTTCCTCTTCAGAGCCGTCCACCTCGGAAGGAACGAAAAGGCCGTGCCAATGAACGATTTCGGGGATTTTGGTGTCGTTTATCACCTCGACGCTGGCGGGTTGGCCTTCACGGAGGCGCAGGATGGGACCGGGAGCGGAGCCATTGTATGCGGTGGTCTTGATTACTTTCCGCGGACCGACTTCGAGCTCGATTGGCGAGATACGGAGCGTTATGTCGGCTTTGGTGGTTTCCTGCCCCGACTGCAATGCGAAGCGTCGGGCGAACTCGGCGCAAGCCGGGACCGCCAATAGAGCGAGAAATTCTCTGCGCTCCAGTTCTTGATTCGAATGCATACGCCGACCGCTTTCGTTCATGATCGCGGTTCAACATTAGCATGAGTGGCAGATCCGGGACGCTCCGTGATTAATGCTGCGTGGGGCGCCGTGTGCGCTATGGCTGGGCCAGGAATTTTCGGAGCGGTTCCCAGTAGTTTTCGTTCCAGCCGGTGAGGAGGTGTTGCGCATCGCCGTCGGGGAAGCCGCGGTGGTCGAGCGTGAGTCTGGTGCCGGAGCTGCTTTCGGCGAGTTCGAATTTCACGATCGAATAGACCCCAGGGTTCCAGTAGACCGGGCGCCAGGCTTGGACGATGCGTTGGTTGGGCAGTAATTCGATGTGCCGGCCGACGATGATGCCGCCGAACATGGAGAAGGCGCCGCCGACTTCGGTGCTGATCTGCGCCGTTGGCGCTCCCGCGGGGATGTGCATCTTCATGGCGTTGCTGAGTTCGACGACGCGCTGGAATTTTGTGGCGTCGGTGAGAGCTTCGTAGATGCGCTTCGGGCTGGCTGTGAAGGCGACTTCCTGGTGAATGGACTCGGCGCTGTGGGAGATGGGGTCATCGGCGTTTGCGTAAGCCTCTGATTTGCCAAGGACAAGACCGCCGACGGCTAGTGCGGCACCGGCCAGGATTCGCCTGCGCGCTGGGTCATCGGGTACGGCTGCCTTATTCGTTCGAATGCTCATCGTCATCCTCCTGAGTGCTCGTGAGCTTGCTGGTTGGGGTACCGGTGTATGACAACACCGGCGGAAAATATGTTCAACATAATGTTTTAGTGGGCACGTGGACGCGGTTCGAGGCATACTTCGGTTGGTTAAGAATTAGGAGGTGCTATGCCCTACCCCGCCGGACATCGGACGGCAGTGAAGAAACTGATTATTGATAGCGCGCGCAGGCTTTTCAACTTGCATGGATTCGAAAGTGTATCGCTGCAGCAAATCATGGCTGGCGCGGGGCTGACGCACGGCGGGTTTTACAGTTACTTCCGGAGCAAGAGCGATTTGTATGCCGCAGTGCTTGGCTGCTTCTTCACGGATCCGGAGTGGAAGAGTTGCTGGGAAGGCGTGCATGTGGATCTGTCGTCTACGGATGTGGGGCCGCAGGTGGTGCGCGCGTATTTGTCGCGGCAGCATTTTGAGGATGTGGAGAATTCTTGTCCGATGGTGGCGTTGCCGACGGATGTGGCGCGTAGCGGGAGGTCGGCTAAGGTTGCGTTCGAAACTGTTTTCAAGGCGATGGTGAGCGTGCTGGAGCGGAGCTTGATTCAGAACGGGCGCCGGCGGCGGGTTACCGCCG
>Ga0116135_1000076_pt1 | contig 44559 bp, 43 predicted proteins | sample June2015DPH_20_1_FD_89738 | JGI IMG/M metagenome (GOLD analysis project Ga0116135, IMG submission 89738) | Peatland microbial communities from SPRUCE experiment site at the Marcell Experimental Forest, Minnesota, USA - June2015DPH_20_10 | ecosystem: Environmental > Terrestrial > Soil > Wetlands... | reverse complement strand
GAGCCGCGGCCGTCAACAGACTTGCGCAAGCTGACTCGGGAGATCGCGCGTGACAATCCGGCCTGGGGCCAGGAACGCATCGCCGCTCAAACTCAATACGCACAAATTGTGATGGACAATCGTGCAACAGAAATGTTAATCTCAACGGGTTTCCACCCGCCGTGTACTTTTATGCGGGCCTGAACGTGGAGGACAGGGTATGCACCGAACATTTACGTCCGGTTTCTGCGTATCAATTGGACTTTTGCTGATACTCGCAACCGGGTGTGGGCCAAAGCAGCCTCAACCTGGAACCGTATTGGACGAAGCCTTGCAAGTAAAAAGGACTGCGGATACTTTCACAGCCGCCGGTCTGGACGCTTCCGGCCATGACTATCTTCATGACATGGACGGCGGAATCGCACTCAGCCCCGCCGAGGTGCAGGGCAGAAATACGTGGATCATCTGGACCGGGGGAAACGACCGCTTCTGGGACGTTATCTCGGTGCGCAGCGCAGGGGCCCTCGATTTCCTGAAAACTCTCTCTTCCTATCCCGGCGTCAACGGAAGCAAACCGCTGCCCGCAAGCCGGAAGAACCGCTGGCGTTATCTGGGCCTGGTAAACGAACCCTGCTTCAAACCAGCCGAAGGACCCGATCCCGACCGTTGGGGTCTTTGGCTCGACAAGCGTGATCCAACCTGCGCCGGTGGCGCGGATCCCTTCGAAGACGAGGCGAAATATCCCGGCGTCAAGATCGGCGCGCGGGGAACCACCGTCCAGGGAAAGCAAGTCCCGGTTGGTTCATTCTACGGTTGGGCTTCGGGCATCGTGGGGCTTCGGCTTTTCCCCAATCCGGATTTCGATGCTGCCGCCGCAAGGAAATGGGATCCGGTCAAATATTACACCGACCCCAACTACTACAACGATTCCACTCTGATCAAGCCGTATCGCGTGGGAATGTCCTGCGGCTTCTGCCACGTAGGACCTAATCCGCTCAAGCCGCCCGCGGATCCAGAGAACCCCAAATGGGAGAATCTCAGCTCCAATGTGGGCGCCCAATATTTCTGGATCGACCGCATCTTCGATTGGGACAACGATCCTACCAGCTTCGTGTTTCAGTTGTTCCATGCCTCTAAACCCGGCACGCTGGATACGTCTCTAGTTTCAACGGACAACATCAACAACCCGCGAACCATGAATGCTGTGTATGCGCTGAGGCCAAGATTGCAAAGAGCCCTGTTGGCCGGTAAAGAAATTCTGGCCGGCGGCAGCCGGAACAACAGACAGTTCAATGAATTCGTCAAACCGGACGACCCGGTTCTCGGGTGGCTAACCAAGTTTTGCGAACCCGCGGAATTTTGCCAGTCCCCGTCCACATCGCAGGTGCCTTCGCCGACGGCGTATTCGCCGCGTGTTCTCAAGGACGGTTCCGATTCGGTGGGTGGCCTTGGCGCTCTCAACCGCGTCTATCTCAACATAGGACTCTTCAGCGAGGAGTGGCTTCTGCACTTCAATCCCCTGGTGGGAGGAAAGCCGACCACGCCAATAGAAATATCCGTAGCCAGGAAGAACTCTACGTACTGGTTGGTTACCGAAAATCAGACCGTCAACATGGCTCTGTTTTTCCTGAAGAGCACCGATCCCCAAAAACTGAAGGATGCTCCGGGTGGACCGGCAGAACTTACAAAAGGTGAGAAGCAACTGAACCTGGGAAAACAGATCTTCGCAGAGCGTTGCGCGCGCTGCCACTCCAGCAAATTACCACCAATTCCGCCGGACAAAGATCCCGGGAGTCACTCCGGTCCGGACTACATGACTTATTGGAATAGCTACTGGACCTTCACCAAGACACCTGAGTTCAAAACGCAGATGCGCGCGATCGTCATGCAGGACGACTTCCTGACAGATAACTTCCTCGCGAGCGAATTCCGCGTTCCAGTGACCTTGCTCGAAACCAACGCCTGCAGTCCCCTGGCGACCAATGCAATCCGCAACAATATCTGGGACAATTTCTCGTCCGAAACCTACAAGCAGCTTCCCGGTGTGGGAGATATCAATTACTATCACCCGGTGACCGGGGCGGCGATGACGTATCACATGCCGGGCGGCGGTAGAGGATTCACGCGTCCGGCGTCCTTGATCAGCCTCTGGTCTACGGCTCCGTTTCTTCTCAACAACAGCGTGGGCAAGCTTGATCCTCTGGATAAGAACGATCCCAACGATCTCTATAACCCCAGCCCCGGCGTCGCGCAGAGGCTGGCATCGTTTCAAAATTCCATCGAACAGATGCTGTGGCCTGAACGGCGGGATCATGACGAGGCTATCGGAGACAAAATGCCGCGCCGCACCGTGGACGGCATGCAACTGCAACTTCCGAGCGCGATAGCACGTACCACTACGGCCAGCTTCCTCCGCGTTCCGCGGGGCTACCTGCCCGTCATCGTTCAGAATCTTATCGGACCGCTCGAGAAACTCTTCCCGTTTCTCCTGCATAACGGAGAGGTCGAGATTGGTCCAATTCCGTCCGGCACGCCGGTGAATCTGATCGCGAATATTGACCTCCTGGGCCAAGATTCTGACGGTCAGCCTCTGAGCGGTGACGCAAAGCTCCAACACGACCTCGCTGTAGCGAAGCTGCTGCTCGAGATAAAGACCGCGCTCAAAGCCGTGCCCACATCGGCGCCGGATCGCGACGAACAAGCCCGGAAGATCTTTTTGGACCGGGATCTAGTTAACAAATTGATGGCCTTCAGCAAATGCCCGGATTACATCATCAATCGCGGGCACTATTTCGGAACAAGCTATTTCCAGAATCCGGACGGGATGCAAGACGAGCCGGCACTGAAGGACGACGAAAAACTCGCCTTGATCGAGTTCCTCAAAACATTCTGATTCCGAGAGGGGGCGAAGCATGGGTCCAGGCAATGGTCGGCAGGCGGATTGCGAATTTGTGGTGGTAGGCTCGGGCGCGGGAGGCGGAACTGTAGCGGCACGCCTTGCCGAAGCGGGTCACACCGTGATTCTCCTGGAAGCGGGCGGCGACCCGAGAACCCTACAGGGCGGCGACCCCAACAACCCAGGCACTAATCGTCTGCCCGAAGACTACGACGTTCCTGTCTTCCACGGACTCTCCACGGAAAATCAAGCCATGAGTTGGGAGTTTTTCGTCCGGCACTACTCCGACCTCGTGCAGCAGCAGAAGGATTCGAAGTTCGTTCCCGCGAAGAACGGCGTCTTTTATCCCCGCGCCGGAACTCTGGGCGGATGCACCGCCCACAATGCGCTGATCATGGTCTATCCCCATAACGAAGATTGGGACGGAATCGCGAAGCTGACCGGCGACAATTCCTGGAGCCCAGATAAGATGTGGGGTTACTTCAAGCGGATAGAGAATTGTCATTACCGTCCTTTCGATCGGGCACTCGCCGAGACCACACATCTGAATCCATCCGGACACGGTTTTAATGGCTGGCTGCAGACGGAAAAAGCCATTCCCGAAGCCGCCCTCGGCGATGCGGACCTGCTGCACACTTTGGCCGCCTCAGCCTTCAAGGCCTTCGCTGAAATCGGGCATCCGCTGGAAGAGATCGCCGAATTAGTTGAAAGCGAATTGGATCCCAACGATTGGCGGGTTGTTCAGAAGAATGCCGCCGGAATCCGATACACCCCATTGATGACTCACGGTCATCAACGCTCCGGTACTCGCGAACGTCTGCTGGACGTGGCCGCCCAACACCCGCTTCACATCGAAACCGATGCGCTTGCGACAGGAGTGATCTTCGAGGACGGCACGAACCGGGCTATCGGTGTGCGCTACCTGAAAGGCGCCCGTCTCTACCGCGCTTTCAATCCTCCGGCCGGCAACGCGGGCGAATTGCGCGAGGTGCGGGCATCCCGCGAAGTGATCCTTGCCGGAGGGGCCTTCAATACTCCCCAACTTCTCATGCTCTCAGGAATCGGGCCCGCCGCTCATTTGCAAGAAATGGGTATACCCGCCCGGGTTGGGCTGGAGGGCGTTGGCCAGAACCTGCAGGATCGTTACGAAGTGGGTGTAGTGAACCGCATGCGCGACCAATGGGAGGTGCTTGACGGCGCGAAGTTCGCCAAAGGCGATCCGCAATACAAGGAATGGGAGAACGGCCGCCGCGGCGTCTACACCACGAACGGTGCTGTTCTCGGAGTGATCAAGAGGTCGAGCCCCCCTCAGCCGGTTCCCGATCTCTTGTGCTTCGCCCTGTTGGGTTATTTCAGGGGGTATTTCCCCGGCTATTCGGCACTGTTCGCTCAGAGGCTGAACTACCTGACTTGGGCAGTTCTCAAGGGGCACACGGTGAACCGGAGTGGAGAGGTGAGGCTTCGCTCCAAGGATCCGCTCGATACGCCGGACGTGAACTTCCATTACTTTCAGGAAGGGACGGATGGCGGAAGAGATGAAGATCTGGATGCGGTTGTCGACGGCGTCAAATTTGTGCGCGCAATGACCCGGGATCTCAAAAGAGACGGGCTGATTGCAGAAGAAGAACTGCCGGGCGAGCAGGTTCAGTCGGACGATCAGCTGCGTGACTACGTGCGCAATAATGCCTGGGGACACCACGCTTCGTGCAGTTGTCCCATCGGCAGCCCCGAACAGGGCGGGGTCTTGACCAGCGATTTCAAAGTTCACGGCACTCAAGGCCTGCGGGTAGCGGATGCATCGGTGTTCCCGCGTATTCCCGGGCTTTTCATTCTGAGTGCCGTTTACATGATTGGCGAAAAGGCCGCGGACGTTATTCTCAGTCAGCTCTAGCTTCGCTGCGAAGAGTTTCCGATCCTGACGCATCACGTTATCCGCGCAACGTAGTAAGCAAGGTAGTAAGAAGGAGGCAACCATGCCTGATTTCGGGATCGAAGGATTTACTGACGAAGATGGCGCGTATCGTGGATCTACTTTTCGCGAGGTGCTCGACGCTCTGCACGCCAACCCCTACCAACGTGTCTGGGGTGGCGAGAATGAGCCGCCGCTACCTGTGTACGAGGTCACGTTACTAAGCCTGCTGCGGGGGATGTTTCGCAAAGCCACTGAACGGGCGGTCGATTCAACAGCAGACCTGCGCTGGGGGCCCAATCGCAAGGGGTATCGCCGACTCTTGCATCCAAATGGCGTCTGTCTGACCGGAGAGTGGAGGATTACCGCTCCGACTGAGTATTCCGGATACTTCGCGACCGGCAGCGTAGCGCTTGCGATCAGCAGGTATTCAACTTGTTGTACCGAGACGCGCCGCGGCCACACCCGATCGCTTGCCATGGTCGGCAAACTGTTCCCAACCACGGATCGGGATCACAAAGCGTCCCTTCGCACAGCTAATTTCATTACGCAAGAGGATATCGGCGGCGCATATAGCAGGTTCATCAACGATGCGGAGTTGCGCAACGCGCCGGACACGACGGTTTTACGGCGCGGCGCCGGCGTGCCAATTATTCTTCTGACCGGATTCACTTTTGGCAGGGTCGACAAACAGCCTTCGATCCGTCAGTTGTATGCGATCGCTGAACTTGGCAAGCCCGAGGAATCCCCGACGCGGGCGCCTGAGTTCATGCGTCTGATTGTGCATCCGGAGCAGCCGAGGATCGCGGGGGACGAACTCGACTTTCGCGACGAAATCCTGGCGCAAATCTTCGACCGGGGCGATGGGCTTGCAAAACGCACCCTGACGTTCAATATTGAGGTCACCGATGAAGGACGGACCACCGGCCCGACTTTTCGGCAGCGCCGGTCGTTTAGCAATTGGCGCCATATCGGTCACCTGACCTTCGACAATGCCGTCGCATCCTATAACGGCGACTCGGTCATTCATTTCAATCATCCGACGTGGCGTGAGGATCCGAACGATCCAGCCACCGCGACCCGCGTCAACCGCCGCAAGGTGAGGTGACGCGACCTTGGTTAAGCGGGCGCTCCCAGGCCGACGCTTTCCGGCGATATTCTCATCAACGAAGTGTTGGGGGATCTCGATATCGCTAAAACGGAGCAACTGGAAGTAAACGGCGCGCATATACATCCCAAAGCCTGCCGAAGTAGAAGGCTCCAAACCGGGTAAGGGCGTGCGCGCGCGCCGCGACCGTGGGCGCATCGACGCGGATACTGGCTAGCTGTTCAATGTCGTGTAGCATGCTGCTTTTTACAATTCCGGCCGCAATAGTTTCACCGCCGCTGTAGCTCAACTTTGTAAACGCCGTTGAAGCCTCATGCCAGGCGCCGGATTGCGATTGATCCGTCAGGTTCTTTGAGGCGGTAAGTAGAACAGCCGCGCCTCGTTCATCCTGAAACGAGATTTCGTAGTTAATCTGCTTTCGCGTGGGGTCCCCCGAATCGACCAGGAATTGCAAGGTGCCAAGCTGGATGGGTCGCTTTCCACCCAGGCGATCGCACTCGACGGAGCCCTGAAGCTTCGCTCGATGCTCCGGCAAATCCAGGAACTCGTCCAGATCCTCGATGCAGATGTCCAAATGGAGTGTCAGCGCGGTGCTGTCGGCCTGTCCCTGTTCTAACCCCGCCGCGAACTCCGTGGCGCCAAATCCAACGAACCCGTTCAGCATTTCGCTGAACCGAACTACCGTTTTGGCAACCGGACCGGCGGGAATGTAAACAGGGCCGGGGCGGCGCTGGATTCCAGCCGCGTCACACCACACACGCGCGGCTTCCACTCCGCGATTTACAGCTTCCGCCGCGCGGTCCCGGCTGAAGTTCAAAAGGTAATGCAAGGGAACCTCCGCCTTGATTTCCTTTACGGTTATCACCCGGCCGAACTCGCATTGTTCGCCGCGTTCCAGCGCGGCATTGTTCGCCGCGATCCGGGCCAGTGCATTTTTATAGCCTCCGACCACCGTTGCTTCAAAAATGCCGAAGAAATTTCCAACGAAACCATCGAACCATTCGCCACGCTGACTTGTCGTCCAGATCACCCAAAGCTCATCGGCTCCCGACCGGATCGCTTCGTCAATATTGCTCCCGGTGTTAAAGACTGCATCGATATAGGTATCCCCCGCGATCTTGACGGGAGGAAACCACATCGGTAAAGAAGCCGTCGCTACCAGAAAATCCTCCGTCATATCGGCGGCGGGAATCGGGCGCAATTCATGCCTCGAGAAGTTGTAAACGTTGAACGTAGCCTCGCGCGCGCTGGCCCTGATTTTGGACCAGTCCAGCTTCCATGCAGGAAAGATCTTCTGGCGAAAAGCATCCAGGTCCAAAATGGACGCAGCATAAAGCAGACGGGCAAGCTGAGGCGCATTCACATCGACTTCGGAAAACGGCTGAGTGTTCCTCCAGTTGTCCGCAATCTCAGTGCCGCTCATCCCCTGCGCCCACATGGCGAGGTTGAAACAGGCGGCGCTGACCGCATCTCCGCGGTCGAACTCCAGTCCCGCTTCGTCCAGCCACACCTGCAGTACACCCGCCTGAAATGCAACCTTAACACCTCCTCCTGCCAGCATCAGTGACCGCTTTGGCATGGCCCGAAGCCCTCCTGCTCATAGAATTATCGCGCGATTTTGAGCTTGTTGACCTGGGCATCAAATTACTGATAAGATTCCCGCCTGTCCCTAAGTTTGTGAGGAGGGTTTATGGCAGATCACAACGATCCCAACGCGGTGAATCACATTTTTTCAGACATCGACTACAGCCCCGCCGATCTTTACGATTTGTTCGGGTGGCCCACGGCGGAGAGTAAGAATGTCGTATTCGCGTTGACGTTTGCCTCCGCGCCCGCGGCAGGCGTCCTCGATTCCGACCTCCTCTATCGTCTTTTGTTCACCAGCCATCCCAGAGTCGCGTGGCCGGAGTCCGGCGACGTCAGTCTGGACTCCGTCCTGCATTACTTTGATGCAGTCAAGGATAAGTATCTCGGCGAGCTAAAGACGGCGGAAATCCGGGTCACCGTGGACACGGCCGGCAGCGTGACGGTGAAGTTCCTTGGCTTTCCCGGTGGCGACTTCTCCACAACCATGGAAGTGAATAAAGTCGTTCCCATTCCCACTCCGGGCGGTCAGACGATCCAGGCCTTTATCGGCGGCCGCGACGATGCCTTTTTTAATGACTTGACCGGTTTTTTCCGTTCCATTAATTACGCTCCGCAGTTCTATCACGTTCCACATACCATGACTGAGGCGCGTGAATTGCCGATCCCCAAGACGTTGCTTGAGCTGGAGGGTAATGACTTGTTCAATTACCGGCCGGACATGCCCGAGTGGGGTTTTTCGCAGCTCGATGGTACGACGCCGAAATTGGACTTGCCCCCAGGACCCTGGACCTGGAACGGAAATAAATTCAAGAAGGACGCCGACGGCAACTTTCGTTTCGTTTACGACGGACGGGACTGTCGCGCGAAACAGAACTGCAACGCGATCGTTTTCGAAATCCCGCACTCCTTTATCACTCCTCGAACGGCGGAGAATCGCCTGATCAACGCCTGGGGCGAGAGCTGGGTGCGCAAAGCGGCCCACAAGGTGGAGGGCATTCCTGACGATCCCTCCTGGCTCCAACATCCCTGGAAGGTGGTCCGCGAAAAAGAATTGGATGGAGAATTGAGCAAGTACAAGCTGGTGGATACCGACGGCCAGCCCTTCGCCGACGCAGCTTTGAGCGAACGCGAAGACGACCGTCAATTGGGCGCCAACAATTTCTGGTTGGGCCCGCATTTCATCAAGCGATTGGCTCACCTGGGCTGGGGTTTCGGTCCTTCCATTAGCGCGTTGGGATTGAAGACTTCGTTCGATCACAATAACTCGCCAGTTTCCGTGTACAAAACTTATGACTTGGTAGCCACGGCATTCCCCCGCGTCGCAAAGACGCTCTTCCAGAAACTGAACATGCCGGATTCCTCTTGGAATCCCAAGGGCCTGCCCATTTCGTTGCGGAGGCCGTTTGAGATTTTCATTCCCAATGTCTGCGCAGTGGATATGGATACCACTGGCACATGGCCCTTCGGTCGCCGCCTGGAGGATCAAGTGGCGACGCGTTTTCTCTCGATGTTTCTTGACATGGAAGCTGAATTGAATGGCAAACCTTACCATATCGATCTGCTCGGCGATCAGGCATTGTGGGACAGCGCCCCGATCGTCCCGAAGACCCCGCCCAATCCACTGAAGAACGACAAGGAGTTTCTGGAGCAATTCCCGTATCTGGCCGAACCCTGGCCGGAGAAATGGTAGATGCAATGGCTAGCCAGACCGCGGCGCGCGTCCCGCAGCTCCCCGGATATGCGCAGGACGGATATGCTCAGGAATTGACTCGCGCTGAATCGGATATCGCCAGCCTCGAGTCGCGGAGGCAGAGTCATCCTGGCGATCTGGAAAAACGGGTGCGCCTCGCTTACCGGTTGTTCCACCGTGCTTCGTTGACTGGCATCATGGCCCACTTCGATGCGGTGGATGCGGCAATCCGTGAAGCTCTCGATGATTTCTCACCGAGGGAAGATGTCTGCCTACTGAAAGCCAACCTGGATTTTCGCTTTCACCGTCTCGCGGAAGTGCGGCAGGATCTCCAGATGTGCCCCAAGCTGTCCGGCCGGTTTGAAGGAAGAGTCCTGCTCGCGGATCTGGATTATCAGGAAGGCCGCTATGAGGCCTCTAGGCTGGAGCTTGAGCGTCTCATCGCGGAAAATCGCACCTGGGACAACTTGGCGCGGCTGGCACACTGGAAAAGCAAACTGGGCGATATCGCCGACGCCGACCAGTTATACGAAGAGGCCGAGGACGATCTCACCGCCAAACAGATGCGATCCTATGCCTGGCTGGAATTGCAGCGCGGCGTACTTGCGCTCACCCATGGCCGCTATGTCGAAGCCAGGAAGCACTACCAGCGAGCCGACGCTGCCTATCCCGGCCATTGGCACACGGATGAGCATTTCGCGGAGCTTCTGGCCGCGGAAGGAAAGTTCGATGAGGCCGCAGCACTGTTCCGGGAGGTCATCGCACGATGTCCCAAACCCGAGTTGCAGCAGGCTCTCGGCGAACTGTACCTGTTTTGCGGCCGGCCCGAAGCAGCCCAGCCGTGGTTCGACAGCGCTCTCGCAGCGTATCTGGAATCGGTCGAACGTGGTGGCGTACATTATTTTCACCACCTCGCCGATTTCTACGCCGACGCGCGAGAAGAACCCGCCGAAGCGGTGCGGTGGGCGCGTAAAGATATCGAGATGCGGTCAAACTTTTCGACGCAGGCAGCGATGGCCTGGGCTCTCTACCGTAACGGGCAGCTTTCCGAGGCGATGGAATACATTGGTTTGGCGCTCGCCTCAGGCGTGCGGGACGCCGGAATCTTCTCGACGGCCGCAACCCTGTTCGATGCCGCTGGAGAGACCGCCGAAAGCCAAAGGTTGGCGCAGGCGGCTTTCGAAATCAATCCGAAGCATCAGAACTTCCACATCCACCACTAACAGCGCGAACATCGCGGTGGGAGCGTGACCCAAGCGCTAAAAGCAATACGTTTTCTTTTGCGTCGTAGTGGGGATGCTGTATTCTGCATTACGACATTCCATCTTCGGATTTACAAAAAATAACGGGTTGCACAAACTGCTCCCCGTGATATACTTTCACCCGCGCCGTTAGCGTCGGAAGTCAGGCGCTTGCGAACACGTGGCCGTGGGCTCCAGCCTGGGCGGGAATCCCGGGCGCTCCTTCGCGGCCAGTGATAATGTTTCGGGCGTGATACTGGCCGGTACTTGAGAACAGAGGAAAACGTCTGCTATGACATGGCCCCTGATTGGACGCACTCTTCGGCTTGCTTTTCTGCTGCGAGTACCCATTTTCACGCTGACCGTACTCGCCGCGCTTGGACCTCTGGCATTGAACAGCAGCTTGCTTGGCAATCTGCTGGATCAGGGTCAAGGACGAACGGAATGGTACCTATTCACCGTGTCTTTTGCCGCCTTCATGCTGGCGTCCACGGCGGTGACAACCATTAACATCACCTTGCACTACGGCAATGATCGTTTCGACCAAGGAGCCAGTCTCGGACTATCGCAAAAGCGTCCGTTGCTCACTTTTATTTTCGGATGCGTCGCGGCACTGATTCTGGTGGTGTGCGTTTACCGTCGTACGATACCCAACCAACTGGTCAATGCCTTGTTTTTGCTGCTCGGCTTCGTCGCAGCGCTTGTCTTAGTGATCCTGGCCAAAGTGGTTCAGCTCTTTCTTACGGATCCAAAGACTACCAAGCATCCGCCGCCCTTTCTGGTGTTTCCCGCTTACATATTCCCATTTGCCGAGCGCATCTTCGACGACATCTACTGCTATAGCAGTGGCAGATCCCACACCGCCAAGAACTGGTTCAACCGGCTCAGCCAGTTTCCGCTGCAAATCTTGAGGCCCGCTGGACAAGGTTATCTAATGAACCTCGACCCGCCTGCCGGCGAACCACTCCGGCTCCAGTCCGGACATGTATTCGCCCTCTCGCTGTTCGTAATCGCTTTTTCGTTGTACCTGGGAATTGGACTGGTCAAGTCCGGGATTACGGCGATTGACGCTCGAGTGCCGGCGCTCGCTTTCGTATTGCTGTTCTTCATCGTAGCTTGCTGGGCACTGTCCCTGCTTACGTTCTTCTTCGATCGATATCGTTTTCCGCTGTTGTGGACCGTCGGCGCATTTTCTCTGATGGCCCTTTGGTCGCCGCAATCCGATCACTTCTTCAGAGTCGAGACGCGGAAAGCCGCGATGCCGGAACCACCCACCGCCGCCGCGTATATGAAGAAGCGATTGGAACTGAACAAGCCGAAACGGCTTATCGTAGTGGCGACACCCGGAGGAGGCATTCAAGCCGCGGCGTGGACTGCGAAGGTGCTCACGGAACTCAACCACGAAGCTCCCGGTTTCCGCCAGTCCGTGGCCGCCGTCAGTTCTGTTTCGGGCGGGTCGCTTGGATCCATCATCTACGCAGCCAGTTTTGCGGGAAAAATCGGAGAGGAAGAGGTTACTAAAAATGCCCGCCAATCCGCCATTGATGAGGTTGCGTGGGGCTGGACGGTTCCCGATGTGTGGCGCGCAATATTACCGTGGTTCCGAACCAATCGCGCCATCGACCGGGGTTGGGCGTTGGAAAAGAAATGGGCGGCAATCAATAACCTGAACGACACGGGCGGTTCCGCGGGAACCATGCTGGGCGATTGGTCGAACGCGGCCAGGGAGGGCACCATGCCGGCACTGCTCATCAACGCGATGCTGGTGGAACGCGGACAGCCCGTAGTCTTCTCAAATACGCGCTTTCCCGCTACCTTCAGTGAAGATAACCGCATCGCAAACTTTTACGATCTATATTCGCGTGCGCAATACCTGCATTATGATATTCGCGTGAATACCGCGGCGCGGTTGTCGGCATCCTTCTCCTACGTCGCCCCGGCTTCCCGGCCGAATCTGAATGGTCCATACACCGTCGGCTTTCATTTCGTGGATGGCGGTTACTACGACAATTTTGGAATCACATCGCTGCTGGCGTGGCTTACCGAGGCGCTGGAGGATCCCAGCGTGAAGCCGCAACTGACCGACGTTCTGATTTTGCAGATACAGCACTTCAACGACGCCAAACTTAACGGCCCAAGCCAGCAAGGCTGGGGCTACCAGATAGTGGCGCCTCCCGTCGCTTTGTACAATATGCGCGATTATGCGCAGGATTCCGTAGCGCGCAAACAGTTGGAACTTTTTGGGAAGTATTACAGGGACGAGCACGTCAACGTCTGGAAAACCGGAATCTCATATACAGGCACGGGCCACTGTGCCGACGCGCCGCTTTCCTGGAAGCTCGATAGTGAACAGCAGGCCTGCATCGACCGCACCTGGGAAGACGTTCTTACCGGTCAGAAGGGTGCCTTGCAATGCGTCAGTTCCTATGTAGGAGGCGCCGATCCGCGCAGTTATTGCGGTCTGGCCGCGGACGAAAAGGAGTGAGCGCGCATGTCATTTAATGAATTAAGCCATCGCGCCGCTGCCGCGGCCGTTCTCATGATCGCGTGGATTGTTGTAATGGGGTATGTTCCACCAAAGTATCCATTTCCATACATCTTCCATCACGATGTCGCCTCGCCCATACTGGCATTGGAAATCTCCCGCGATGCAGACGACATCGAAGCGGTCCTGCACCGGGCCGATCCACTGGCAAAGCAAGCAGCCAGCTTTGAGCGCGTGAGTAACCAATTGGATCTCATCTTCATTCCGCTGTACGCTTTCTTCTTTTGGTCCCTGGCGAGGGTATTCGCCGAGAGAACGCGGCTGTTGACCTTGTTCATCTTGGGAACCGCATTGTTCGACTACGCCGAGGACTGGCAGATTTTCCGGGCGCTGGATGGCGAGAACCCGGCCATCTTCATCCCTTCGCTGGTTAAGTGGGGGCTGCTGGGAGTGGTTCTCTTGGGCACCGGAATCATTCTGTTACGGTCCCGAAGTCCGGTCTACTCGCTGGCTACCAAACGGCTGCTTGCTATTGCATATTTCATCTCGGGCCTGCTCTTGCTTATAGCGGTTGCGTTTGGGACTCGGATCGGATATTCGCTGATCGCGCTAGCGATTCAACTTCTTGCCTTCGTGGTTGTGGTCCACGTGATCGGGTTCCTGGGACACTACCTCGCGATCCCCGGAATCACTCAGAAGTACGTGGAAAACTTCTGTGAGGAGCGGAAAAAGATTGGGAAAGAATCGTTGATCGCGGTTGAGCCAAGCCCGCGGGAGTAGCGGAACACCGGCTACATCGAGACTGACATATCCAACCATGAAAACCAAGAAAGCAACCCAAAGTTCGTTCCACTCATCGAATCAGATTCCGGGTGCCTAACTGTCGAGCGGCTCTGCAGCCGCATGTCTGTGTCAGAAATCGCAGGGCGCTCAGATATCGGACAATTGGCCGTCTACGCGACGCTAGAATAATGGATCTTGCCCGGAATCCGCCTCGGTCGGCGGTGGATCATCACGCGGTACGCCTATGCGCAATGGGAACGTACTTGCGGAATGCGGTGTGGCGCAGCAACTTCAGACGAAGCGGTACCGGTATTGAACAAGGCTCATCCTTCTGGCCGTTTCCATGGGAGCCAGGACTCACAGACTCAGACCCGATCTGGGCAATTTTGGGCAATGCGCGACGGCGATGCTGGCAAAATGTGCCACTCTCGGCAACTTCGAATCCCACCCTCACCGCCAGAATAGCCAGGTGCAAATACTGAATCTCTCTTTGGTTCGGCCTGGTCTGTTAACGTCACTCTGGACGGCCGGCACACCGGGACACTTGCATACCGATGGAGTGACCACGGTAACGGCCGACTAACCCGCCAACCCGAGCGAGGTGCTATTTTTATGGAACCGCTCATTTGGCGCCAAAAGAACCATCTGGCGGCCAAGAACCCTCTGGCCAATATGTGCCATGGAGCCTTGGCAACCGTGGCAACGCTCGCTGCTATGGCAACCAATAATCCGTAGGTTAAGGTATATCCAGGCTCGCGATACTCCGAATCCCTCCCTCTGCGCCAGAACATTCTAAAGCACTTTGAGCAATCCAGCTTCGCTGTCATGGTTTGGCAAAATGGGCCGCCAATTCGCGATATTGACACGTTGACGTTGGTCCTGCAAATTCCAGCGAAACTCGCCGCCGGCAGACTACCGCTGGTAGCAAATCGGTAGCAAACCCCAAACAAAACCAGACAACGCAAGACGGTTGCCAATTTCGCAAGTCATTGTCAGACTGGGCTAGGCAATCGTAGACAGGAACCGAAAAGGGACTTAGGATCTGGCGGCCGAAAGGCCATGGGAGTTCGACCCTCCCCGTTCGCACCAATCACCCAACAATCTCGTGCTTCTTCGCGCGCGGCCCGGGGTGGATAGTGCTTACCCATCCGGCCCGGTATTTTTCCATTTGCCGGCGTCCGGCCATTCGGTCCCGCTCGTTTTGATACGCCGTTATAAATGCGCCGGTGAGCTCGGATTCGGCGCGGACTCCGAAGAGGCTGGTGGCGCAGCGACGTAAATCGCCGGCGGCGAGACTGCCGCAGGTCTGCGCCACCACGCAGGCCACCAGGAGTAACCGGTCCACGATGGAGGAATCCGGTTCCAACAATGCGGTGAGCTGGTCCCGGATGCACGCGTGTTGGCCGCAATTGGGCCGATAGGTTGTGGCCATGTCATGTGGTTAGTTTTACGAGCTGGTGGTTGTGGTTCCAAGAAGACTGGCCAGCACGTCTTGCGAATTGGAATCGGTGGTCGTCTGAAATGGGTTCGTCGAGCTGGATTGGCTCGATCCGTGGTGTCCGCCGCCGTGGTGGTGATGTCCGGAGAGACCGGCTTGCTGGAGATCCTGCGCGGATGGGATTTGGCCGCCCTTGGCCGCGTTCTGGAACTCATTTGCCAAATTGTTTAACTGCGTAGCCTTGGTGGAATTACCACTATTGGTAGCCGATTGCGCGGCCAGTTGAAGGTTGTTGGAGATCTGGCTCATGATTTGGCTGAACTGGCCCGGACTTTGTTGCTGAATTTGCTGCAGCTCATTCAGGAAGCTGGCAGTGGGTGACAGACCCGAGGCATCGGTTTGCTGCGCGGCGGAAGAAACCGAGCTAGAGCTGCTGGTGTTATTGGCCGATGAGGTACTCGGCTGGAAGATGCTGGGGAACAGCGAGGAAACTGGGTTAATAGTCACGCGGCCGTTTAATGCAAGTCGGCGGCCAATCGAAATAGATTGAAAACACTAGGTGCGATCGTGGTGGGCGGCGGCAAGTTTCCGCCGTGTCGAAATCTTAGCACGCGGCCGTACATTGACGCCGAGCGGCGCATTCTGCTCTAATCGCCAAATGCCCGAGCCCGAGGTTCGCGCGGTGGCGGACAACCTCCTGCAGGCCCTCCGGTTCTTTGGACACGCGCGGGCCAGCAGCGAAATCCAGGATCTCCCCGGCGTGTCTTTAATTTTCTGCGGGCTCAACTACGCCGCCTTCAATGCCGCCCTGGTTTCCCGTCCGGTGGCGGGCGACGGGCAAGAGCTGTCGAGCCTGATTCAGTTAGCGGCGCAGCGGTTTGACGCGCGCAACCTGCGCTGGACTTGTTGGGTCTGCGACGACTTTCTAAGCCGGCCGGCGTTGCGCGATGCCGATCGCATCTTCAGCCGATTCGGACTGCGGCCCTTGACGCAGGCGCCCGGCATGTACACTCGAAACCTGCTGCCGCCGCATCGCAAGCTGCCGCGGATCGAAGTGCGTCCCGTGGCCGACGCAGAAACGCGCAAGGCGTTCGCCGAGATCATGTCGGTGGCATTCGAAATTCCAGCGGCCGTATGCACCGCGGTGTACGGCTCGGAGTTCGCCTGGACCGGCGACTTACAAGGTTATGTCGGATTCGAAAACGGCAAAGCCGTCACCACCGCGGCGGCCGCGCTAACAGGTGACGTGATCGGGCTGTATTCGGTGGCCACAGTGCCGGCGTTCCGGCGAATGGGGTATGCCGAAGCCATCATGCGTCAGGTGATTGAACAGGCCGGCGCCGCCGGGACGGTTCTGCAGTCCACGCGGTCGGGATTGTCGCTGTACGAAAGGATGGGCTACCGGATGGTCACCAATTTCAACGTGTACATCGCAGATTAGTCGCGCGTGAAAATGTTGGGCGCGCCACAGCTTGGGCACGCATAGCTGCGCAGCATCCAGCGATTCCGTTTCACGATCCCGAGCTGCTCGAGCCAGGCCGACGAAGCGCCCGAGCCGCAGCGTACGCATACGTTCGACCAAGTGCTGGTATCGAGCGTTTCATCGAGAGTACCGAAGTAGAGAGCCCAGCCATACAAGCTGAGCCGCATGTGCAACCAGCGATCCGAAAGGCGTGAAATTAGGCTCCATAGCCCCAGCAGACCTTCCCTGCCACCACCCAGCAGCAGCATCTTTCTAGGAGCGCGCCCGGCGAGATTGTTGTGATTCAATATCGAGAGCGAGCTTATCAATAATCGGCCACCGGCAAAGTGCAATCCTGTGTGGCGTTCCACCAGCGCAATCAATTCAGTCCGCGATCGGAACGCGTTCACGTGGCCGCCGCCGCGCCCTAACCACCGGTACAGTTTGTCGGAGAACGTGCTCGCATCCGGCACAGCGATGAAAATAGAACCGGACGGCCGCACCACGCGGCCCAACTCCTGGAGCGCCATTTCCAGCCGTTCGAAATGCTCCAGGCTGTGATTCGAGATAACGGCATCGAACGTTGCATCCGGAAACGGCAGGCTGGCTGCATCGGCCTGGACGAAATCACACCGCGCGCCTCGACTCGGGATTTCAAGATCCAACCGAACTGCGCGGACTGGGTATAGAGATGCATCAAAGCTGCCGGCGCGGCTGCCCAAATCGAGAACGCGGGCGCCTTCCGGCAAGTGCCTCAGGATTTCATGCATCTATTTGGTTCACATCTCTTGGGATAATCCATTCTCCCGTGTTTTGGGCGAACGCGGTGCCGAACGATTAGTGGTCCAAAGCGCGCCGGTTGCGTTGAATAACGCGCAGGTACTCTCGCCACGCCGAGGAGCGCACCTGCGGCGCGAGATTGCTGCCCGTCCTCGTTTGATTGTGCCCGGCCTAGCACAAAACGTGGTCAATGTAATATAAACACCTGATTATCAAGGCTAAACCGTGCGATCCTTTCCCATGCTTTTTACCGGGCACAGCGCACGCGGTGCCTTGATGACGGTGCTACGCGATGCTGACCCGACACCCCTTGGGCCTCCTGGTTCCGCTTTTCAAGCTCAATTTGTTTCGGCCGCTTCTGCTGCTTGTCTCGCTCCGGCGACATCAATGACACATATTGCGAAGTTACTCGCTCGGATTCCAGACAGTAAGCATCCTCCAAGATATGACGGAAAGCGCGCGGCTTTAGCGTAAAGGATTGTGATGAGGTCACTACACCCAATGTCCGAAACGATGATCTTAACCCTCAAAGCACTGCTCGGGCTTCTCGGCCTTGCGGCCAATGCTCAACCTACGCTCGCACCCAATTCATGGAGTATCGGGACGCCCATGCCCACGGCTCGCCAAGGGCCTTTCACAGGGGTGATTGGTATCAACATATATGTGGTCGGCGGAATTACAAACACCTCCGTCCTCAACGTCAACGAGATCTATGACACGACCACCAACACTTGGTCCAGCGGAGCTCCCATGCCGACAGCGCGCTGGCTTGCAGCCTCTGCCGTCGTCAACAATATTCTTTACACCATTGGAGGTAGGAGCAGCAGCAACGTCTCACTGAACGTCGTGGAAGCCTACGACCCGGCGACGAACACCTGGTCGACGAAATCCCCTATGCCGATCGCCAATGACAATATTTATGCGACGGTCGAAAATAATATCATTTACGTTATCGGCGGCTTCAGCCAATCCAGCCAGCAAAGGATAACCACAGTCCTGTCCTACAATCCGGCCACAGACGTCTGGAGCGTACTCGCTCCGCTGAATGTGGGTAAGTCGGAGTCCGCTGTCGGACTTCTAGGTTCGACGATCATTTCAGCAGGAGGTCTTACCAACTCGAGCGCAACCACCACCGACACGGAAGGCTATAATGCCGCGACTAATTCATGGACGACTCTCGCGTCGATGCCCACCGCCCGTCAAGCGGCTTGCTTCGGTGTCACCTCAGGACTGCTCTATGTAGCTGGCGGCTCCTCGGCGGGGGGGGCGGCATCGGTTCCACTTACTGTCATGGAAGCCTACGACGCGACCACCAATTCATGGTCGAGCGGCCTGCCGTCCATTCCCAACGCCGTGGTCTCGCCGGGATCAGTCAGTGTGGGCGACCGCCTCTATTGTTTCGGCGGTTCCAGTAATGGTGTCGCCGGTCAAGGAACCGTCAACGATTATGTGCAAATCTACCAGCCCGCTACAACAGCTTGTCTTGCGCCGCCGTCCGGCCTGGTCGGCTGGTGGCCCGGAGACACCAATGAGAACGATATTGTCGGCGGCAACAATGCGTCGGTCGTCAGCCTCGTTACTCTCGTGCCCGCCGAAGTGAAGGACGGCTTTCAATTCGCCAGCCGTGGCTACGTGACCATCCCGGAGTCGCCGATCTTGGAGAACCAGAGGTTCACCTGGGTTGCATGGGTAAGGCCGGACGGCCCAAGTGCAATAAGCTCGAACAACGACCGTAACGGCAGCGTCATCGTAAATCAGGTTTATTTACTGGCCGAGAATGTCTTCACTCAATTGTCCTGGAGTTCATCCAGCGGGCAGTTTGTTTTCGTCTTCGGTGACGACTCCACCGAGTTCATTCTTTCCCAGCACTCATTCGCGCCGGGCGTTTTCTATTCGGTCGCCGGAACATACGACGGCAGCACGTTCCGATTGTTCGTAAATGGAGTACTCGAAGGAAGCCTTTCCGATGCCAAGACCATTCTATACTCCTCCCTCGGATGGCAGTTCGGCGGTAATGCAAGTTTCGCCGTGAACTTTCCGAGGACGTGGAATGGCGTGATCGATGAAGTTCAGGCGTTCAACCGCGCGCTCTCAGCCGACCAACTGCTGTCGATTTTCAATGCTGGAAGCGCCGGAGAGTGCAAAAATATTCCACCTCTTTCGGTGAACTCCTTCGGGACGGTAAACAATGCCAGCTTCGCGCCCGGATCGACGCCGCTCGCTCCAGGCACCATCGCCGCCGTTTTCGGCACCGGCCTCGACGACGGATCGATGGACGCCTTCTCATCCTTTGGAGCCGATGGAAAGCTGATCAACTCGCTCGGAGGGGCCAGTGTCACGTTCAGCGGAGTTTCCAACCCGGTGCCGATCTTCTCCGCGTTTCCGCAGCAGCTTAACATCGAAATCCCGCAAGAGCTGGCCGGCCTCACCTCGGCGACCATCCAGGTGACGGTCAACGGTCAGACCAGTGCTCCGCAGTTTGTTCCGCTCGGTGCTTTCTCTCCCGGCATTTTCACGATCCCGCCCGGAGGCACGGGCCAGGGAGCGATTCAAATCGCAAACTCGAATCCCGTGACCTTCGCCGCGCCGCAGGGCAGCATTCCCGGATCGCTGGCCCGGCCAGCAAACATAGGCGAATTCATCACCATTTTCTGCACTGGCCTTGGCGCCGTCACGAATACACCGGCCACGGGAGCGCCGGCCTCGGGTACCGCTCCGTCGACTACCCTCGCTACGCCTGAAGTCACAATTGGGGGAGTGCCTGTCACGGTCAGCTTCTCTGGACTCGCGCCCACATTCGTGGGTCTCTATCAGGTAAACGTGCAGGTCCCGTCTGGTGTACCGCAAGGTGATGCGGTGCCGCTCTCGCTTAGCATCGCTGGGGTTAAAGCCAACGTGGTCACAGTCGCGATCGCTGGATCATAATTTGGCTCCGACGCGGGCGCCTTCCGGCAAGTGCCTCAGGATTTCATGCATCTATTTGCGGGCTCAGCGCTCCTGAGACGATCCAATGACCGGTTTTCTGGATGTCCGCGGAGAGCGAACGATCAGCGGTCCACGGTGGGCTGATGCGCGCGAGCTCCGCGCGGATGCCCTCGATCGCGGGACTGGATTTGAGCGGACGCAGGCAATCCAACGCGCGAGCCGCGGTAAGCAACTCGATGGCGAGAACGTTGCGCGTGTTGCGGACCACTTGCTTCAGCTTGAGAGCCGAGGTCATCCCCATGCTGACGAAATCCTCTTTGTTGCCACTAGTAGTTATGGAACCGGTGGAAGCGGGATGCGACAAGACGCGATTTTCCGCAACGAGTGCTGCTGCGGTCACCTGTAGCATCATGAATCCCGATTCCAGCCCGGCGTGGCCGGTGAGAAACGGAGGCAACTCCTCGTTGAGTGCGGGATTCACCAATCGATCGATACGGCGTTCGGAGATTCCGGCCAACACAGTCAGAGCTACGGCCAGCGAGTCCAATTGCAGGGCCAGCGGTTCGCCGTGAAAATTTCCGCCGGAAATTATTTCGTCGCCGAACACCAGCGGATTGTCGGTCACGGAATTGAGCTCGATTTCAAAGCATCGCCGCGCTTCGGCCAGGGTGTCGCGAACAGCTCCGTGCACCTGCGGGGCGCAGCGCAGCGAATAGGCATCTTGCACGCGGCGGCATGTGATGTGCGACTGGCGGATCTCGCTAGCTTCCAGGAGCCGCGTGAGATTAGCGGCGCTGGCGAGTTGTCCGGGATGCGGCCGCGCCTGATGCAACCGCGGATCAAAAGCACGCGGAGTGCCGCGCAACCCGTCCAGTGTCATAGCGCAGACTGTGTCGGCCGCAGTGGCGAGGGTTTCGGCGCGCAGCAGTTCGAGACATCCCACGGCAAGCATGGCCTGCGTGCCGTTCACCAGCGAAATGCCTTCTTTCGACGCCAGCACGATGGGTTCGATTCCAGCGCGCCTAAGCGCATCTGCGCCGGACATGCCAACACCTTCGAACTCGGCTTCGCCTTCGCCGATCAGCACCAGTGCGATATGGGCGAGCGGAGCCAGATCGCCGCTTGCGCCCACACTTCCTTGTGAGGGAACTAGCGGCGTGACGCCGTGATTCAGCAAATCGCACAGGCGTTGCGCCACGATCGGCCGAATTCCGGAAAAACCTTTAGCCAGCACGTTGGCGCGGATCAACATCATGGCACGGACTTCCTCGCGCGCCAGCGGATCGCCCACGCCGCACGCATGTGAGCGGACGACATTTCGTTGCAGCTGCTCAAGCTCGTCAGGGGGCACGCGGACATCGGCCAATAAACCAACGCCGGTATTGACGGCATAGACCGGCGCATCGCCGGATGCCAGGTGCTCTACAACAGCGCGGGAGCGTTGCATCGCCGCCACGGCCGGGGAGGCTATCTCGACGGGTGCGCCATGCGTGGATACTTGGAGAACGTCGTGCAGGGATAGACGAGATCCGTCGAGCGAGACCATCCTTATAGTTTAGGCCGCGAATGAACGCGAATGAACGCAAATCAAGAAGTAAAGATTGTAGACGATCCGCTTCCACTCCACCTTCGGTTTCTGAAAGTTGACGAGCAAGGCTAATTTCAAGTTCGTGGCTCTAAGGTAGTTAATGCACTGTGCCAAGTGCTCGTTGGTGAAGGATTCGACGCACTTCAGCTCCACAACGATTTCTTTCTCGACGACGATATCGCTCAGGTATTCACCTACACACTGGCCCTTGTACATAACTGGGCATCGAACTTGCGCTTGAGCGCTGAGCCCCAATAGAGCCAGCTCCTTCAACAACGCCCGCTCATACACTTTCTCTAGAAAGCCGGGTCCTAGGACATTTGAAACTTCAAAGGCTGCTCCAATGACCCTTTCAATTAAGGCGTTCAGATTATCCGTGTTCATCCGTGTGCATCCGTGGCCAAAAAGAATAGTCCCGCAACCCACCCATAGTTCTCCCCTGATATGCTAGCTGCATACATGGACCTCAACCTCACTCCCACTGAACTTGCTTTTCGCGATCAGGTCCGCGGATGGCTTGCTGCCAACGTTCCGGCTGACTGGGAAAAGCATCGCGCTGAAGATGAAATGCAAGCGCGTTTTGAATTTCTGCTTGGCTGGCAGAAGAAAGTTTTCGAGGCAGGTTGGGCCGGCATCGCGTGGCCGAAAGAGTACGGCGGCCGCGGAGCCACGCTCATGGAGCAGGTTATCTTCACGGAAGAAATGGCTCGCGCCGGGGCGCCTCCATTGGCTAATGTTCTCGGGCTGATGCTGATCGGTCCAACTATCATCGCGTTCGGAACGGATGCGCAAAAGAAACGATTCTTGCCGAGCATTCTTAGCGCCGACGAAATCTGGTGCCAGGGATTTTCCGAGCCAAACGCAGGATCGGATCTCGCTAACGTCCGCACCGAAGCCAAACTCGACGGCGATCATTACGTGATCAACGGGCAGAAAGTCTGGACCAGCTATGGATGGGCCGCGGATTGGTGCGCGCTGCTGACGCGCTCCGATCCGAATTCCTCGAAGCACAAAGGGCTGAGCTACATTCTGGTGGACATGAAAAGCCCGGGCGTGGAAGTTCGTCCCTTGCGCCAGATGACTGGCGAGAGCGAATTCTGCGAGCTGTTTTTCCGCGACGTGCGCGTCCCGGCTGAGAATGTCCTGGGGCAAGTGGGCGACGGCTGGAATGTCGCCATCGGAACGCTGATGCATGAGCGCGCTACGCTCGGCGCCGGGATGCAGGTCACCTTCCAGCGGCAGTTCGACCGGTTGGTGGAACTCTCGCACACTATAAAACGCAACGGCCACACCGCCGCCGAAGATCCAGTGATGCGGCAGAAGTTGGCGCAGAGCTATATCGATATCGAGATCATGCGCCTCAACCAAATGCGCGCCATCACGCGCATCAACCAAAAGGGCCTGCCGGGACCGGAAGGCTCCATCCAGAAAATCTTTTGGACGGAACTGAACCAGCGCTTCCAACAGGTGGCGGCTGAGTTACTGGGTCCCTATGTACAATTGACGGAAGGTGAACGTTCCATCGACGACGGCGCCTGGGCGTATTCATTCCTACGGACCCGAGGGAACACTATCGAAGCGGGGACGTCCGAAATCCAGCGGAACATTGTAGGCCACTTTGTTTTGGGCCTGCCCAAGAGTTATTGAGGATTATCCAAAATGCAATTCGGATTGACGGAAACCCAACAGACACTGAAAAACACGGTTCGCAAATTCCTGGCAGCGGAATGTCCGCTGGCCGAGGTTCGCAAGCAGATGGAGACTGAGACGGCTTTCGACGCCGCGCTGTGGAGCAAAATCGCCGAGCAGGGCTGGACCGGCATCATCTTTCCGGAAGAGTACGGCGGATTCGGGATGGGGATGGTGGAGATGGCGGCGACGCTCGAGGAAATGGGCCGCGCGCTGCTGCCTGGACCATTTTCGAGCACGGTCCTAGCGGCGGGCAGCTTGTTGGAGGCGGCGGGGAACGATAGCCAGAAGAAAGAATACTTGGGCGCCATTTGCCGCGGCGAGGCGAAAGCCAGTGTAGCGCTGCTCGAAGATTCCGCGTCCTGGTCGCCCGACGCGGTCCAAATGAAGGCTACCGGCTTGACGCTCAACGGACGGAAGCTGTTCGTGCCAGACGCCGCGGTCGCCGATTTCTTGATAGTGGTTGCCCGCATGGATGGCGATCTTGCGCTTTTCATGGTGCCGGCGAACGCGCCGGGGCTTCGAATCACAAATCTGCCCGCCATGGATGCCACGCGGAAGCTCTACGAGGTGACATTCGATAACGTGGCGGCGGAATTATTGGCGCAAGGCAGCCACGCGCGCACGGCTCTGGATCGTGCACTGGATATCGCGACCGTTGGTCTGGTAGCCGAAATGACCGGCGGCATGCAACGGCTGCTCGAAATCACGGTGGAATACGCGAAGACGCGCAAACAGTTCGGGCGCGCCATCGGCGAATTCCAGGCTGTGCAGCATCAATGCGCCGACATGCTGGTATACACGGAGAGCTCGCGCTCAGCCGCCTACTACGCCGCGTATGCCATTCAAGAAGGAATCCCGGAAGCGCGCCTCGCGGTATCGGTTGCGAAAGCCTATGCGAGCGACGCGTACCGGGAAGTAGGAAACCGCGCCATCCAGATCCACGGCGGCATGGGATTCACCTGGGAAAGCGACGTTCATCTGTTTTACCGGCGAGCCAAAGCCTCGGAAGTGGCGTACGGCGATGCAGGCTTTCACAGAGAGCGTGTCGCGAAACTGGTAGTGGATGCGCCGCAGCATCAGGAACACGAACAAACCGTTTTGGCCGCGAATGCACGCGAATGAACGCAAATCCTATTCGCGTTTATTTGCGTTTATTCGCGGCCTGATTGGTTTTGCGGCGCCTAGCTTTCAACACCACGTGGATCTCATCGTTCCTCGGATTCGTAAACCGGCACACCACCAAACCATCCGCATCCAGCGAAATTATGGCTGGTACGCTCACCGATGTCAGCATCCAGCCCGGCGGCAATGCTACATCGTCGTACGGACGGCCTAGCGTGCGGTCCCACACTAGTTCGCCATCCTTCATGGTGTATCCAATCGGGTCGGTGTACGTCTCGATCACCCGGACACGCACCGATTCGCCCTCCACCAGCGCGTGGTCCAAGTCTCCTTGTACCACTACCGATTCCGGATCGGTCGGATTTGGATAATAGCCCAAGGCGTTCACCGATTTTCCGGTGACTGTGTAGGTCTCGAGCTGCTTGCCGGCGTTGAGATCGATCACAACGGATTTCGTTACCACGCTGCCTTTGCGGACAAAGCTATGCACGTACTTCTGGCCGGGCTTGGAAACCGTGAAGTCATGCGAGATACGGAATTGATGCGAATCCGGATCGAGCAGCCAGTAGTGGATTTCGAGATCCTGCTCGGCTCGGTGAAATTGCGCCATGGCGAGCGCCGGAATCAACGCCAGCCAAAGGCATCTCATGGCAACTTCCGTCCGGTTATCTTCACGGGAAGCTGATCGTCACGATCGTTCAGCATGCTGATGCGCACGCGGCCGTCCGGCTGCATGGAGACGATGGAGGGGACGCTCGAACCGATCAGCTCATATCCGGCCGGCAGAACCACTACATTGCGCCGCACGCCCAGCGGACGGTCGAACACAATGCGGTCTCCTTGCGAGCTGTAGGATGCCGCGTCTTCATAAGTCTTATAGATCCGAAAGCGCGCCACACCCTGTTTGGGAATCGGCGCGCTGAAGTAAACTTTCAGCGACTCGCCATTCATAATCTCAAACTTGAGTTCTTTTCCGGTGGCGAGATCGATCACCCGTTCGTCGGAGGCCTTCGAGCCTTTCCTGATCGGATTCAGATAAAACGCCGCACCCTCCGTCGATGACATGACGTCGTAGATGATGGCGAATTTGTGCGTCTCCGGCCCGAGCAATTCGTAGACGGTGAATTCATGCTGCGCGAACGCGGTGCTCGCAAGCAGAAACAGCAAGAGGCTTTTTGCCACAGGCTACTAGCCTACCAATAAATCCTTCAGCTCTCCCACGCGCTCCAACTCGCACTCGCCCAGGTCCACCCACTGGTTCTGGCGGGTTCTTTGCACGAAGACAATCTTTTCCGCGCGGAAGGTTTTGGGGCATGGACACTCGGCCCAACGGTCGCGCGCCACATGCAGCAGTTCGTCCACTTCATCGGGCTTTAGCTCCTGCGCCAGCGTGACGTGCGGATGATAAGGGAACTCTTCCCGGTAGGCCAACGGGCCGGTATCCATCGCGTCATGCATTCGCTGCATCGTTTCGCCGCCGGCTACGATGCGGATATAAATTACGTCGGACACCGGAAGCAGGTCGATATTGCCCAGTTGAATCTCAAAAGGGGCGAATTGCTTGGCCAGCTTGCGGATGGATTCCCAAGCAGGCTCCGGGTCGGACGATACGGGCCGTGGGGGCAAGATGGTAACGTGCGCCCTTAGAAAACAGTTCGGCACCAGTTCCTGCCTCAGACGATTCAGAAAGCCTGCTAACGGCTCGGGAATATAAGTAACGAGAGCGAAGGAATTGATCCGATCCCTCACAGGGGGATCTTTAAACATACTTTATAGCTTCTATGTTACCTCAGCTCTGTGGCGACCTCTCCGGGCGGCTCAGGTTGAGGAGCCGCCGGTGCCACGGGTTCCGGTACGTACCAGCGCGCTTCTTCGAATCCGATGTACTTAAGAATGCGAAGCCCGCCGGCTTCCGTTTCAACCAGATCCCCCACCTGGAGTGCTTGCTCAGTTTCCCGCAGCGCCAGCCAAACCGCGTACGGGCTGGCCCCCTCGGCTTTCGATCCAGGCTCATAGTCCTTGAGTTTTACGATTGTAATTCCGGAAGTGTGCGGCGCCCAACGGAACTGTTGGCGATGAGAGTCCTTCATACGATGAATCTGGTAAGACGGCATGTACTCTATTCTCCCCCAAAACAAATCGGAATGGAATGTTTTATCGCGTCCGCATCCTGTTCCCCGGCACGGATCCATCGTTCTACATTCGACCGCTTCCAGTATATGGCGTCGAGCGGTGCTCCGAGCAGCTTAGGCGGAGCAAGGCGGATCACTTTCATGGACGCCGGCGCAACCCCTCGAAAGGGCGAGAGCAGCTTCATTGCGCCCACGAACGTCTTGGCCACCAGGCCAGGGATCTGGGGTAGGACGTCGATCACCAGGGCCTCGGTAGCTCCCAGCTCGGCCGCCGCCCACAAGGGAACTGCTGACAATTCGCCGCCGTCGGAATAGATCCGGCCATCGATGCGCACTTGATCGAAGAGGCCGACGATGGCGGTGCTCGCCACCAGGTGCTGCCACGCCACCTCGGGTCCGCGGACGATTCGAGGCCGCAGTTTCACCAGATCCGTCATAACCAGCGCATACTCCACGCGCGGCTGGTAACGTTGATGCATGTCGCAAATTAGGCGCTGAAGCTGTCCGGTATCCAGAACGCCTTTGAAAGGACCCGTCGGAAATTTCCAACGATAGTTCTTCACGGCTTCCATGTTGAGCCAACGCTCAATTAACTCATCCGGCGCGCAACCGCCGGCAATGGCCCATCCGTTCACCGCGCCGATGGAAGCCCCGACAATCAGGTCGGGTTTGAACACGTCGGCGAGCGACTTCCAGGCTCCAACTTGGTAGGCTCCAAACATTCCGCCGGCGGAAAGGACAAGGGCGTTCATCAGCGGTTTCCAGGGTGATTTAGAATGTCCGTTTTGCGTCGAGATCCAGCGCGAAGGATGGTTTCATAGACGTCCCAGTGACCGTGAATGGGACTACCGTTACGGTCTTCTTCTTCAGAAACGGACTGACTGCTTTCAGCACCACCGCTTTGATGCCGGTAGTGGTGTCGGACAACTTTCCATTGGTGGTCAAGATTCCCTGCAGGTTCACAGCGTTGTTCAGCAGGTTGTAGGTGCCACGAATCTGAGCAAATGTCCCAGGGGCGCTGAACGAGACATTCGACAACGTTGCAATGCCATTCTTCGCCGAAACATGTCCCTTGAGATTCGAGAGCACGGTTTCAGGATCTTCTGCTTGCTGCTTCTTGTTCTCGCCGCGGGCGCTCTCGGTCAACTTGTTGAGGGGCGCCTGCATCGCACCGTTGGTGAATCGTTCATTGCCGACTCCGAAGTCGCCTTCCAGATTCAGCTTTGTCAGAAACCCGGACGATCCGGGCGGCACCTTGATGGTCGCGCGGAAGCTGACGCTACCCGTCATCGAGGGATTTTTTTCTTCCGTAACAAGGTTCAGCAAGTCGTCGATGCGGCCGTCGTTGACGGTCATTGCGAGCACCAATGTCTTTCCGTGTTGGCCGGGTTGGCCGGTGACGCTGCCGCTCGAGAGCGCCGTAGTTCGCTCAAAATGCGATTTGACGCTCTCAAGAGACGTATCGCCGTTTGTTCCATCCACCACAGCGCGAAATTCGGTTGACAAGTGAACGGGATGGTTGCTTCCAGAAATGTGGAAGTCCGGTATGTCGACTCCGCCCTCGGATTCGATATGACCGAGCTTTCCGCTGAATTTACCTCGGGAAGAAAGCGTTCCATCAATGCCTTTGAAGACACCCAGTTTCGCGTTGTCAAAGGTGTAGGAACCCGATAGCGGCGTACTCGCAGGCTCATCCTCGTTCCACGGGCCGACTTGACCGGTGGATCGAATTTCGCCCGGCGGTTCCGTATTTAACAGTGCCGCACGATAGGAAATTGCCCCGTTCTGGCCCACGTGGCCGAGTGTGAGCCGGTGAATCTCCATCTTGAATGGGTCTCGATCAGACCGGCTGGACATGAACTCGATGGTTGCGTCATCGGTTGTGATTTCGTCGATTGCCAGGGTGTCGTTCTTACTGCTGTTCGTCAGTGGCATCACGCCGGACGATTGTCCGTCCGGACTCTTCGGGGGAACGGTGACATGCAACCCAATTACTTGAACCTGGCTGAGGCGCTTCTGTGGGGTCAACATGCCGATGTAGCTGGTCTTGACGATCAGGGTCCCAACCGTGATCAGGGGCGGAAGATCCTTGCGCTTCCGGTGCAGAAAACTGATTCCTTCCGCCACAAATCCAGGAGGAAAGTAGGTGACGCGAAAATTGCGGATTTCAACCGTCCTGGCGAACCGATCCTGCAATGCGGCGGTGACAGCCCGCGGCGTGAATGGCCAGTTCCTCGCGAACAGAATTGCCACACCGCCGATGGCGATTACGACGAAAGCGCCGGCGATCAGGGACCAGCGTAGCAGGCGTGAGCGCTTTCCAGGGGCAGGCATTGACACTCCCGCTTCAGTTTAGCTCGGTTAGGCTGTTCGAGCGGGCTTTGACTTGTCGCGCGGTAGCGTGGGTGAATTCGCGCGACAAAGAACTCGGTCATGTCCGATATCCACCACGCGCTATGTCTAATTCGCCTACGTCCCGGATTCACTGCTGCCGCCGCAATCACGCTGGCGCTGGGCGCAGCGCGCACGGATGTGTTGCGTATGGTGGTGCGGCAGGGAATGATGCTGGGCGTAATCGGCATGGCGATTGGCGCTGCGGCCGCCTTGATGATTCTAGTTGCGGCCAGCCAGCTATTGGCCTGCGCGGCGCGCTACGAAGGTTGATCCGTTGGTGGTGTTTCGCTGGGAATAAACCGTGGTTCCTCGGTTATTCAGTTCTTCGGTTCTTCGGTTCGGGAGCCAGAAGCGATTCCGTCGGCCGCTCCAGTACGAACCGAAGAACCGAAGAACCGAAGAACTAAAACGCTTGCGCGACCTTCGGCACCGTCCGAACGATGTCCACCGGAATCACTCCGTATCCGGCTAAGCGCTTCCCGATAAAGCGCACATCCGCGATCCATCCCCGCTGCGTTTCCTTGCGCTGGGACTGATCGAACGCCAAATTTCCGAGTGAATAGAAGATCACTCCTTTCCCATACACCTCCACCGGCTGCGTTACGTGAGGATGATGGCCCACCACGATGGTCGCGCCGGCATCGATGGCCGCATGCGCGAACTGGCGCTGCTGGGCGTTGGGCTTCTGCAGATACTCAGTCCCAGCGTGCATGGAGATGATCACTACATCACACCGCTGGCGAAGTTTCTGCACGTCCTCCACCATTTCATCCAGGTCCATCGTCGCCACGCGATCGTCGTAATCCGCGTGATTTCCATTGGATTGATCGTAGGTGTAAGCGAGAAATCCGAAACCCACCTGGTTGCGTTCCAGGATGGTCCCTTGGTGCGCCAACTCGGCGGTCTGTGCGGAGCCCACCGTCTCGATGCCATTTCTTTGCAGCCAATCGAGGGTGAACTGCACACCGTATCGGCCGCAATCCCGCGCATGATTATTCGCCGTGGATACAATATCGATTCCGGCTACGCGCAGCGCTTCAATCATCTCCGGCTCGGCCTTGAATACCATGCCGGTTTCCACTTTCCGGCCACGATCGGAAAAGGGCGCTTCCAAGTTCACGAAGGCGATGTCGGCGGATGCGAATAGATCGGCCACTTCGCGCAGCGGCCAAGCCGGATCCTCCCGCTGGCGCGCCAATGCTCCCACGTAGCGCGACAACATTACATCTCCGCCCAGCAACAGGCGAGTGACTGGAATCCGCTCGGGCAGCGAAATCTTGCTCTGGGTGCGGTTCGGCACAAGGCCCAGCACCGGAAGCAGTAGAAAGCTACGCCTGGTGGGTGTCAATCCAATAACCTCGCCGCAGCTTTGTCCAAAAACCACAGCACGTTTTGTCCGTCATGCGTCGCCATCTGCACCGGGTACTTCTGGCGATCATAAGGTTCATGTAATACAGTGCGCAGCGGCTCGGCTTTATCTTCGCCTGCTACCAACATAATTGTGTTGCGGGCCGCTTCCAGCACGCCGGGCAATAGAGTGATGCGCCATTGGTGAAACTTTTCGACGTACGTCGCAGCCACCAGGTTATCGTGGTTGTCGATTAACGGATCTCCTGGAAACAGACTGGCTGTGTGTGCGTCCGGCCCCATGCCGCGATGGATGATGTCGAAGTGCGGGAACGCGCCGGGCGCCAGCCGGAAAAACTTATGGATATCTTCGGTGTACAATCGGGCTGCGGTTTCTGGTTCCAACTCCGCTTGAATGCGGTGCACGTTACTGGCCGGAAACCCCGCTGGATCGATCAAGTGTTCTTTCGCCAGTTTGAAATTGCTTTGCGGATCGTTGGGCGGCACGGCGCGCTCATCCACCCAAAATAAATGAACGCGGTTCCAGTCGAAACCAGCTTTCGCCAGTTCACCAAATAACAGTTTGGGAGTTGACCCGCCGGATATCGCGAGAGTGGCCACTGGAAAGCCGGCGAGAGTGGTCTCCAGCAAACTCAGAATCTTGATTGCGCAAGCCGCTGAAGCCTGCTGGGCGTCATCATAAATGTAGGAATGGATACTCATTCGGCCAAGGTTCGGGAATCGTGCATTCCGTCATGCTAGAATAAATCTGACCTCCCACACAACTGTCTCCGCCAAGTTGAACATTCAGGAGCAGGAACGTAGATCCGACTATTATGCACAAGCAGGGGAAGAAGAAGATCCTGGCCGTAGTGGACGACCTTTTGTTCACGGTGAAGATCAGCGATGCCGCTAAACGCGCGGGTCTGGAAGCCGAATTCGTCAAGTCCGAGAAGGATGTCATGGAGAAGGCCACGCACGAACAGCCTCTGCTGATCATCTTCGATTTGAACAACAGCTCAGTGCGCCCGCTGGAGCTGATCTCGAAGCTGAAGAGCGATGGTGATCTGCGGCAGATCAGCTTGATCGGTTATCTGTCACACGTTCAAGGCGAGCTGAAACAGAAGGCGCAGGAAGCAGGCGCCAATATTGTCATGGCGCGTTCGGCCTTCTCGCAAAACCTGCCGCAGATTCTGAAGCGGCACGCGGGTGTACGGTAGCATCCATTCGCGAAATATTTCAAAAAGTGACAGCGCGTGGCAACCTCGCAACGTGCAGATCGCTTCGTTGTTCAGATTCAATCACCTGCCGGGAAAAAGCAACTCCCTACCTTAACTCAGCGGCGCCGGTCTTCTCTGTGGAAAAAATTTTCCACATAGATTTTGGCGAAACAAGTGCTATGATATCGCCATAGCACTAATCAAATTTTGGGATACGCCAGGAGTTGCTGGCGTGTTAATGAGTAATAGACTCGCGAAGCGTAGTTGATTCGCCGAGTAGTGTGAGGCAATCTTGTGTCCGGGCGTGAGAGCGTGCACTTTATCGAATTCCAAACGCCCTCCGGAACGGTCTGCCTTGCATTGGTGACGCGAGGGAAGTTTTGCTTCGGGTGAAATCGTTGGGTGAGGTGGGTTATTTTTCGCCGGGTTGGTGAATCACCTCCTGTTTAAATCCCGAAGATCTGCGATAGAGATTTTGCGGAACCGTTGCGACCGTGGCGCCGATAGACCCGCTCTTTGGCGCATCTCTCCAGCACAGCGCGGCTAGAAATGCCACGCTTGGCCACCTGGCGGTTAAGCCCAGGCCAATCATGTTGGAAAGGAGTTGCTGCGGTATGTTGGCAACCCGGGGAAATTTTGCTGGCGGCGCTAACGAAGGCGCAAACGATCCTCAGTCAATCGATTCTGTTTCTGAATCTCTGAACGACAGCGGAGATTCTCAGACAACGGAACCTGAATCCCACCAAGTCAACTGGCAGGACTTGGTGGAACGCATACATAAAGGTGACGAATCCGGTATGGAAGAACTATACCGGTTGTTCGGGCGCGGTATCCGTTATTATTTATGCCGTCAACTGGGACATCAGGAACTGGATGATAAGGTTCACGACACTTTCGTGATCGTGGTCCAGGCCATTCGCCGTGGAGAACTGCGGGAACCTGACCGCTTGATGGGTTTCGTACGAACCGTAGTGCGCCGCCAAGTGGCTGCGTATATTGATGAAGCTGTCCACAGCCGCAGGGATGAGTTGAACCTGGACTTGGGGGTGCGAGTAGCGGACCGGCGTAATAATCCGGAGCAAACCGCTGCGTTCCGCCAGAAAGTTGAGTTCATGCTCGAAGTGCTGCGGAGTCTTTCCGAGCGCGATCGCGAGATCCTCACCCGCTTCTACCTGGACGAGCAAAGTCAGGAGACCATCTGCCGGGAAATGGACCTGTCGGAGACCCAGTTCCGATTGCTTAAATCCCGCGCAAAGGCTCGATTCGGAGAAGTAGGAAAACGGAGACTCCAAAAAAATCCGCTGATTTCAGTTTCCTTGAGAACTTCTTCCCGCTGAACCCACTCAGTGGTCAAGGACAGTTGTCCTTCAACCGAAGACTATCCGGTTTAGCAACGGGAGACCTGCTTTGGTCCCCGGGAGGTTCTTGCCATGAACGCTTGCTCCGAATTTCGCTTTCCCGCTGACCTACTTGAGAGGTACGCCATGGGGAAAGTTTCCCACCTGGATTGCGGTCCCCTAGAAGAACATTTGATCCTTTGTGCAGCTTGTCGAAAGCGCCTGATGCAAGTGGAAGAGTTTATTTTAGTGATTCGTGCCGCGCTTAATGAGTTGGATACCCACTCCGAAACTAGGATCGGCGCTCAGTCCGCGCTAGCGCTTTAGTAATGCAGGCACTCCTGCCTGCTGGGTCGAGACTTTTCTCGACCTGCCCCTGCAATGCCCTTCGTGCACCGGCAAGAGTGTCGGGCGCGGCAGACTGAGAGTGTGCGCCACGGTTGCTTCGACTACGGATTGGCTCGGGCGCCTGGCCCCCACGCCCGCGTGGATCGCTGTAAGTAAGTTCGGTAGTATCGGTACATTACATACAGAAGCGGCAAAATCAGGATGCCGGACTGCCAACCCCACAACCGGCTAGCGATGATGATCAGCGTCGCGATGAATCCGCCGACCACGTAGTACGCGATCAGTTGCTGCGTCAGATGACGCCAGACCGCGCGGAATGGCTCATCTTCGGACAACGCGATCATTCCCGATACCAGACCGGTGTTCGTGACAAAGTACAACAGCGCCGCGAGCGGCAGCATCTCAGGAATTTTGTGTAAGCCCTGCGTCAGTTCAAAGTGAAATGGATTGTAAGCAACTGTGACCCCGATAACAGTTGCGCCCAGATTGAAAAATAGCTGCCGACCCTTGCGCTTTCCTTTCGGTCTCCAGAGACACTGGACAAAAGTGGCCGAAGATCCAATCAGTACCGCTTCGCCCAACGAGAAATTCGCGATGCCAATCAAAATGAACGCGAAACTGGTGGAGACATTGGCTTTTACCCGCGGTAGCCTCAATTTCAGAGTGGCTCCCAACAGCGCCAGAGCCCAATAGGCGAAAAACTCTTGCGGGTCGGCACACCGGAACTGCATCAGGCCATCAAAAAACAGGTAAATCCCGATACCCACGATGCAGTGGAGGTAGACTGTATGCCTTGGGACCATCCCCCAGCCTTAGGCAATTCCGCGGCCAGTGAAGCCATTAAAGAATCAATAAGTTAGAGAATGGTATTTCTTCTAGATAGCCAACGTGTCTCTCAGGTTGTGCCAAGTTGTCTCAGGTGTTTTAGAACACGCGCCGGCTCAGGCGCTCCAGAGTGAACTTGGCGGTGTCCGCCACTGCCATTACAGCCATCACGCCGGCCTGAACCGGGTCCGTTACCACCAAATCCGCAGCCTCCGGAACGCTTCCCGCCATATTCAAGCTGATCACCAGCAGCCCTTGCGCGCGCACTTCCCGAACCGCCTTTTCGATCTCGCCGCCCATCAGTGATCCGGCCAACACTAGAGCCCGTGCGCGCGGCAACCGCGCCACTGCGCGCACCGCATCCGCCAGCGGCTGCTCGCCAACTAATGGAATGGTATCCACCGAGATGTGTTCACCACGAATGTTGTGGCGGTCCGCTTCCGAGATCGCCCCAATGGCCACCTGGCCCACCTGCGCGCCACCGCCGACGATAATGATCCGCTTACCGTAAATCTTCTGCAGCGTCTTGACTACTTTCACTCGCTGCACGATGGCCGAGCGTTCGAGATCCGCTAGCAAGACCTCCGGCTCCACGGGCAGATCGATCTCGAAATAGATGCGCGATTCAGGCGGCTTTTCCTCAATGATTTCAACCGATAGAATATCGCCGCGGTGCTTCGCGATTACTCCGGTGAGTTCGTGCAGCACTCCCAAACCCGACCGCGCCACCACAACTAATCCGATTTGATCGCTCATGAATCGGCCGCTCGAATTTCATACTTACGCAGCAAACCTTCCCAGTGGCCCTGCGCCTTGAGCAACAACTCCACCACTTCTCGTACCGCTCCTCGGCCTCCGGGACTTTGCGTGACATACTTGGCCGAGCGTTTCACTTCAGGCCGTGCGTTCGCCGTCGCAATGCCCAGCGCGACGCGGTTCATCACCACGACATCGGTGAGATCGTCGCCGATGTAGGCCACTTGCGAAGATTCGATGCCGGCGAGCCCCAATATCTCCTCCAACACTGGAATTTTCTCGATGTGGCCCTGATAGACATACTTCATTTTGACCTGCTTAGCGCGGGCCTCCGTAGCCGGTGAAACGCGTCCGCTAATTACCCCAGTGTCGATCCCGTTCCAGGCCAGCCACTGCAGGGCGATGCCATCCTGGGAATCGAAACCCTTGGTTTCTACTATGTTTCCGGCCGCGTCGGGAACACCGAATAATCTTCCGTCGGTAAGCACGCCGTCCACATCCATCAAAAGCAGCCGGATTTGGGCTGCCAGTTCAGAAGACATGCCTCTAATGGTACCAGCCTGCCACGAAACCCCGGCCGCAAACTCCACGTCCCTATTGGATAAGGCGGTGATGTGGGATACAATCACTCCAGGGGAGCCGGACCCATGCGCTACTTCGTCCTGTCAGTTCTTTTCCTGACCTTCTTAGGAACAGTGTTTGCCCAGGGCCATCAGGGCCCGTATTGGTCTTTGGGTGGATACGGTAACGTGGTTTTCCCTGGCACCGGACACGCACCCGCTGGCGGATTTAACGGCCCGAATTACTTGGCCGCAGCTGGCGCCCCTGGAGCGGCCGCGCACCCTCAGCACCGTCGCTCATCGGTTGTCCTGTATCCCGTGTTCTACGGAAACGGAGCTTACGATTCTTCCTACTCCGGCGATCAGTCTCAGCAAGCCCAGGATCCAAACGGCACCCCGTCGGTCGTGATCAACCAAAACTTCACGCCGCAACAGGGCAATCCGGTGGTTCGCGAGTACAATTCCGACGCGCCGCCGGACCAGCCATCCGGAATGCGGCTGTATCAGAATTCCAGCCATCCTTATGATGACTCTCAGAACGCGGGATCGGGACGGCGCATCGTCAATGATGACGAGCCCACCGTCTATCTGATCGCTTTCCGGGATCACAGCATCATCCAGGCGCTAGGCTACTGGATGGAGGGTGGGGCGCTGCATTACGTCAGCGTGGAGCACACCCTCAACCAGGTCAGCATGGACTTGATCGACCGGGACCTTTCCCAGCGCCTGAATGACGAGCGCGGCGTCCAGTTTAAGTTGCCTGCGCGCTAAAATATCGGCGAACGAAGTCCACGTCGCCCTCCAGGAAATCCAGATCGCGGAGTTGTTCCGGTAGCACCCACCGCAGTTGCTCGAAGTCCAGGTTCTGTGGCTCGTCCTCAAAATCCACTACGCGATAGAAGATCAGCAAGATTCGCGGCCGGCCGGGATACTGATATTCGTAGCGCGTGATCTCGCTGTCGATGTGGGCGCGGATGCCCAGTTCTTCGGTAAGCTCGCGCCGGAGCGCGGCTTCAGGCGTCTCATCCGCTTCCACCTTCCCGCCTGGAAATTCCCATTTGAGTGCGTGATTACCACCCGCCTTGCGTTGGCCGGCCAGTATGCGGCCGTCACGCTCGATTACCGCCGCCACCACGGTCGTCACTGAGCGTAGGATCCGTTCCGCAGATCTTCGATCACGGAAATCCCACCAGCCGTCCACCCCAGCGTGGTTCTTGCTTTTTCGGACGACACCAGCTGATCCAGAACCAACGCGTCGGCATAACCGCCCAGCGTTTTGCGAGCCTCTTCGAGCGGCCAGGATTCCGTTCTGGCGCTAGCTGCCTGGGCAATCTCGCCGACGCGGTAAGAAGAGCCATCCGTTGCATGGAACAGCGCGCCCGAGGGCGCACCGAGCAGGGCTAGTAGATACAAGCTGGCCAGATCATCCACGTGAACCAGCGGCCAATGATTCTCGCCCGTGCCGACATATCTCGCGGCCCCAGTCTCCCGTGCGGATTTGACGAAATCCGCCGCGATACCACCACCGCGTCCATAGACGACGCCGGGGCGGATAACAATAGATCGCACTCCTCGCGCTGCCAGCACCATCTGCTCAACTTCCGGACGCCAGGCCACCAGCGCCACGGGATTCACCGGCCAGGTTTCGTCGGCTATCCTTCCGCCTGTATCGCCCAGCACCCAGATGCCACTGGTGTACAGCAGGGGCTTGCCGCTCTCGCGCAAAGCGTCCAGCATCACGCGGACTGCTGCTTGATCGATGGCGCCGTCATTGGTTGTCCCGGCATGGATCACGCCGTCCGACTGGGCGGAGGCCTTCGCCAGGTCCGCGGGCGAATTCAGATCTCCGTCAAATGGAGTGATCGCTTTGGCACGCAGTCTGCGCGCAGCTTCCTGCGACCGAGCCAATCCTGTAACGGAGTGCCCCCCGCGAAGCAGTGCATCGGCGACCGCGCCTCCAATGTATCCAGTGGCTCCAGTTAGAAAGACGTTCATAATGAGAAAGAGACCGCGCCTTGTACAGCGAAGCCTTCCTCGATCATTTCAAAAATCCGCGCAACGTGGGGGAGTTGGCTCCGCCGGCCCTGACGGTGGAGATTTCGAATCCGGCCTGCGGCGACATTCTGCGGTTGTCGGCGCGCTTTGATGAAGGTAGAATCGCTGAAGTGCGCTACAAAGTGCGCGGATGTACGGCATCCATCGCGAGCGGCTCCGCGCTCACCCAGTGGATGCAGGGAAAGACCCGGGCTGCACTCGCGGCGCTGAAGCCCGAGACAGTTGAGGCTGAAGTAGGAGGCTTGATTCCCGAGTCGAAACACGCCGCCGTGTTGTGCGTGGATGGAGTAAAGAAGCTGTTGTCGGAATCACGGAGTGAACCATGAACGAAATCGAAACAGTTCTTGAGTTTATGAACCGCATCAACCAGCGCGATGTGGACAAGCTGGCCGAACTGATGTCGGAGGATCACATCTTCGCCGATTCGCTGGGAAACCAGGTAAAGGGCCGGGAAAAGATGCGCGGAGGCTGGCGCGGATACTACGGCATGTGCCCGGACTATTGGGTCTCGCACGAAGAGATTTTCCGCAACGGAAACAGCGTCGCTGTAATCGGAGCAGCAGGCGGCACCATCAAAGGGAGCCAGTGGCGAACCCCGGCGGCGTGGCTGGCGGTGGTGGACCAAGGCCAGGTGAAAGAGTGGCGCGTCTACGCGGACAACAAGCCCGTGTACGACATACTCGCGAAGCAAGGGGCTGGGGGCTAGGGACTGGGGCTGGCCGGCAGTGGCTAGTTTCTGGTTTCCGGTTTCTGGTTGCTGGTCATTGGCATCGCCCGCCGCCCGCCGCCTGCCGCCCGCGGCAGCCTGTGTCACAATTGACTGAGAGGTCTGTTTGGCAGACGCGCGCAGCACGCCACGAGCCGCGAGCCCCGGCTCGGTCGGATCCATCCGCTTGATGGGTGTCCCGATCCGCCTGCACTTTACCTTTGTTCTGCTGTTGATCTTCCTGGTGGTCATCGGCCTGGGCAGCAATCAGTCTCCAGCCACCTACTCGCTTTTTGTCCTCGCACTAATCGTCTCCGTGCTGCTGCACGAATTGGGACACGCCTTCATCAGTTCGCTGTATGGAATCCGCACTATCGAGATCATGATGTTTCCGATCGGAGGCACGGCGCGTCTGGAGCGCCCCGCCAAGCCCGGCGAGGAGTTCTGGATCGCATTGACAGGTCCGCTAGTGAATCTGCTGATCGCCGGCTCCATATTCACGGTTCTTTACGCACAACACAAGTCCATCAATCTCTTCGCCTTCGACCAACCCGCCGATGGAAATCTGGCCGACCGCATCGCTCTGAGCAATCTGATCCTGGCCGGATTCAACCTGTTGCCCGCGTTTCCCATGGACGGCGGACGGATGTTGCGCGCCCTGCTGTCCCGCCTTCGAAACGAGTATGAAGCCACGCGCATTGCCACCTGGTCCGGACGAATGCTGGCCATCAGCATGGGTCTTTACGGGTTCGTCTACCTACCGATGCTTGCATTCGTCGCATTCTTCATTTATCTGGGCGCGGCGAATGAGGGTGCGGCTTCGCGCGGCCGTTCGCTTACGCAGGGCATTCCCGTGCGTGCCGCCATGCTGACGGACTACCGCACGCTCTCGCACGGCAGCACCATTCGGGATGCGGCTAATCTCTTGTTGGCCACATCGCAGCAGGATTTTCCAGTGGTCCACGGCGAGCAGGTGGTGGGCCTGCTGGGACGAAACGCGCTGCTGCGGGGGATGGCGCTGGAGGGTCCGGATTCTTATATCGCCGCGCATATGGAACGCGAATTCGCAAGCATCGCCCCCGATCAGGACCTGTCGGAGATTCTGCCGTTCATGGCCAACACGGGCACCTGCGCTCTAGTGATGCAGGAAGACAAGCTACTCGGGTTGCTGACTTCGGAGAATCTGTCGCAGTTTCTGTTGCTGCGCAGCGTCGGGCTGCAGCCGACGGAGGGAGCCTGAGGATGCGGACGGCAGAAAGTAGGCGGCAGGCGGCGGGAAGCGGCTGGATTCCGATAAAGTTGTGCTGCCTTCTGCTTACTGCCTTCTGCTTTCTTTCCGCTGCCAACATCAAGCTCTTTCTGAAGGACGGCACCTACCAACTGGCGCGCGAGTACAAGGTGGAGGGCGATCGGGTTTCATTTCTCAGCGTGGATCGCGGGGAGTGGGAGGAGATTCCGCTTTCGTTAGTTGACCTGGCAAAAACTCAGGCGCTCATCAAAGAACGGGAAGAAGCGGCGCGCGAAGAGACCGTGACAATCAAGGAAGAAGAGAAGGCCTTGAAGGAGGCCCGGCGGGAAGTGCTGCGCGTTCCGAAAGAGGAGGGCGTTTATTTGGTGGACGGCGATAAAGTAACGCCGGTCAAAGTAGGTGAGTCGAAAATAGTCACCAATAAGCGCCGAAGCGTCCTGAAGGCGTTGAGTCCTTTACCAATGGTTACCGGCAAAGCTACCGTCGAATTGGATGGTCCGCACTCCCCCACCGGTACCGCCGAGCGCGAGCCCCAATTTTATATTCGTCTTTCGGCCGACGAGCGTTTCGGCATCATACGTATGGGCGCGCACAAAGGAAACCGCGTGGTGGAAAAGCTCACCATCATACCAGTCACCAAGGAAACGGTTGAGGAACCCGACCTGGTAGAAACTTTTCGGAAACAGGTGGGCGACCAGGTCTATAAGATCTGGCCCGCTAAGCCGCTGGAGCCAGGTGAATACGCTGTGGTGGAATACACCGAAGGCAAAGTGAACATCCAGGTGTGGGACTTCTTCGTAGCACCGGGACCAGGCTGACGGCGTCCCCTACGTAGTCCTAGGTCTTTCGTTTCATTGACCCGGACACCCCTGTCGCGTTACACTGATTCTTTCAATAACCCGCCGGAAACTCGTGAACCCAGGAGGAACATAAGTGGCAGATAAGATGCGGCATATTTTTACGTCGGAGTCAGTTACCGAAGGACATCCCGACAAGGTTGCGGACCAGATTTCGGACGCCGTGCTGGACGCAGTTCTAAAGGACGATCCTACAGGCCGCGTGGCTTGCGAGGTCCTGGTCACCACCGGGATCTGCGTGGTTTCGGGTGAAATCACGACCAACACTTACGTCGATGTGCCCCGCCTGGTGCGCAGCGTAATTCACGATATCGGCTATACGGACGCCGCTTTCGGCTTCGACAGCAAGACCTGCGGGATTCTTAACTCCATCCAAAGCCAATCGCCCGACATCGCCATGGGCGTGGATACGGGCGGTGCCGGCGACCAGGGCTTGATGTTCGGCTACGCCTGCGACGAGACTAAAGAGCTGATGCCTATGCCTATCATGCTGGCCCATAAGTTGGTCCGGCAATTGAGCGAGGTCCGGCGCGCTGGAAGGCTGGATTTCCTGCGTCCAGACGGAAAAAGCCAGGTCAGCATCGAATATGTGGATGGCAAGCCCAAGCGCATCGAAGCTGTCGTGGTCTCTACCCAGCACGACGACAAAATTTCCACCGAAGACCTGCGAATGCAGGTGAAAAAGCATATCATCGATCCGGTAGTGCCCTCCCATATGGTGGACTCCTCCACCAAATATCACATCAACCCCACTGGCCGATTCGTAATCGGAGGCCCGCACGGCGACACCGGGCTCACTGGCCGCAAAATCATCGTCGATACCTACGGCGGCATGGGCCGGCACGGCGGCGGGGCGTTTTCGGGCAAAGATCCGACGAAAGTGGATCGTTCCGCCTGCTACATGGCCCGCTATGTCGCAAAGAACCTGGTCGCCTCAGGATTGGCCTCCCGTTGCGAAGTCCAGCTCGCCTACGCCATCGGAGTGGCCGAGCCAGTTTCTGTGATGGTCAATACCTTCGGCACCGGCCAACTGGAAGATGAGCGCATCGTCGAGCTCATTCGCGAGCTGTTCCCGCTGACCCCCAAAGGAATGATCGATCATCTCAAACTCCGGCAGCCCATTTACCGCAAAACTGCCGCTTTCGGCCACTTCGGCCGCACCGAATCCAGCTTTACCTGGGAAGCCACCGACAAAGCCGAGGCGCTTCGGGAAGGCAGCCGGACCGCGGTTGCGGCGCAATAAATAATATTTCGAAATCGAGGAACTCATGCCAACCAATGCAACTGAAACAGTAGCTTGTGACGTAAAAGATCTCGCGCTCGCCGACATCGGGAAGCGCCGCATCGAATGGGCGTTCCAATCCATGCCCGTTCTGCAGACTATCCGCAAACAGTTCATCAAGACGCAGCCCTTGCGCGATATCCGCGTCGCGGCTTGCCTGCATGTCACCACCGAAACCGCCAACTTAATGATCGCCCTGCGCGATGGCGGCGCCAATATCGTACTGTGCGCTTCTAATCCGCTATCCACGCAGGATGACGTGGCCTCCAGCCTGGTTCGCGATTACAACATCCCGGTCTACGCCATCAAGGGCGAGAACAACGACGTGTACTACTCCCACATCATGGCCGCGCTCGATCACAAGCCGCAGATCACTATGGATGACGGTGCGGATCTGGTCACCATTCTCCATACCAAGCGCAAAGAACTGCTCGAGAACGTGATCGGCGGCACTGAAGAAACCACCACGGGCGTGATTCGGCTGCAGGCCATGGCCAAAGAAAAGGTCCTGCGCTACCCCATCGTCGCCATCAACGACGCCCTTACCAAGCATCTGTTCGACAATCGCTATGGAACCGGGCAGAGCACCATCGACGGTATCATCCGGGCCACCAATATGCTGCTGGCCGGCATGACCTTCGTCGTGGCCGGCTACGGCTGGTGCGGACGCGGCGTCGCCATGCGCGCCCGCGGCTTAGGCGCGAACGTCATCGTCACCGAAATCGATCCCACCAAAGCTATCGAAGCCATCATGGATGGTTTCCGCGTGATGTCGATGGCCGAAGCTGCCACAATTGGCGATCTCTTCGTCACTCTCACCGGCAACAAGAGCGTCATCGCACGCGATCATTTCGAAAAGTTGAAGAATGGGGCCATCCTTTGCAATTCCGGCCATTTCAACGTCGAAATCGATCTGGATGTTCTCGCCACCATGGCCTCCTCTCGGCGCCCGGCGCGCGAATTCGTCGAAGAATTCGCCATGCGCGATGGCCGCAAAGTCTACGTGCTCGGCGAGGGCCGTCTCATCAATCTGGCCGCCGCCGAAGGTCACCCAGCCTCGGTAATGGACATGAGCTTCGCCAATCAGGCGCTATCCGCCGAATACATGGTCAAGAATCATGCCAGCCTCGAAAAGCGCGTCTACGCGGTGCCCGAGGACCTGGACAAACAAGTGGCCCGTATGAAGCTGGAATCCATGGGCGTCAAAATCGATCGGCTTACCCCCGAACAGGAACATTACCTGGCAAGCTGGAACGAAGGCACGTAGAATAAGGGTTAGGGATCGGGGACTAGGGCTGGCGAGCCGCGCCGGCCGCAATTTCCCTGCTACCACCCAACAACATGCTCGTCGAAGGCTGCAAACACGAAATCGAAATTACTGTTCCTGTTGATGAAATCACGCGAGAGACTGATCGCGTGGTCGCCAACATTCAACAAAAAGTAAGATTGCCCGGATTTCGCCCCGGCAAAGCCCCCGCCAGCTTGATCCGCACGAAGTTCGCTCACCAGGTCCGCGAGGACGTGATCGAGAACCTGCTTCCCAAGTATTTCGACAAGCGTGTGAAGGAAGAAGAACTACAGGTGGTGGGCCGGCCCAACGTCAAAGACGTTAACTTCAAGGAAGGCGAGCCGCTAAAGTTCAAAGCGGAGTTCGAAGTCGCGCCCTCCATCGAGCTCGGCGAATATCGTGGCGTCACGGTACATTATGCCGAGCCCGAAGTGACCGACGCCGACATCGATAAACGGCTGGATGATATCCGCGAACAGAAGGCCCAGCACGTGAACGTGGAGCCGCGCCCGGCCGCGGACGGTGACTATGCCGTCGTTTCACTAGACAGCCTCGCCGGCGTCGAAGAACCCATCCATCAGGACGAAATGGTTCTTCACGTGGGCGACAAGGATACGCTGCCCGGCTTCTCCGACGCCTTGCGCGGCATGTCACCGGAAGAGGAAAAGGAATTCGAAGTTACGTATCCCGAAGATTACGGACAGGAACGCCTGGCCGGCAAGACTGTCAAGTTCCGCATGAAGCTCAAGGTGATCCGAACCAAAGAGCTGCCCGAGCTCAACGACGAATTCGCGCAGGACTTAGGCGACTACCCGGCCTTGAGCGACTTGCGCGAGGCCATCCGAAAAGCAATTTTCCACGAGCGCGAGTTCGCCGCTCAACAAAAAGCCAAGGATGAGCTCCTCGACAAACTAATCGAAACCCACGATTTTCCGGTCCCTGAAACCTACATCGAGCGGCAGATCGAAGCCCAATTGACCAATCAGTTCAAGGAACTGGCGGACCGCGGCGTAGATCCCGCCAAGCTCAAAATCGATTGGGCCAAGCTCAAAGAGCACCAACGTCCGAAGGCCCTGCACGATGTCAAAGGCTCGCTACTGATCGACAAAGTCGCCGAGCGCGAAACCATCCACGCCACCAACGAAGAAGTGGATCACGAAGTCCAGCGCATCGCGAAGCAAGAGCGCGAACCGGTAGCCGCCATGCGCAAGAAGCTAGACAAAGACGGCCTGCTAGGCCGCATAGCCTACCGCATCCGCGGCGAAAAAACCTTGAACTTCCTCTTCGAGCATGCCCGTAAAATAGCTCCGGAACCAGCCGCGGCCACGGATCAAACGGAGCAGGCGGAACAGTAGGGCGTTTCGTTTCTCGTTTCTCGTTTCTCGTTGGCAACGCTCGATCAATCCTAACGAGAAACGAGAAACGAGAAACGGGTATCAATCCAAGCCCGCACAATCCCCCCAGCCTTCGACGGAAACCGGTGCGGCCCCTCCATCAAATGAAACTCCACGTCGTCGG
>Ga0116135_1000073_pt1 | contig 44737 bp, 27 predicted proteins | sample June2015DPH_20_1_FD_89738 | JGI IMG/M metagenome (GOLD analysis project Ga0116135, IMG submission 89738) | Peatland microbial communities from SPRUCE experiment site at the Marcell Experimental Forest, Minnesota, USA - June2015DPH_20_10 | ecosystem: Environmental > Terrestrial > Soil > Wetlands... | reverse complement strand
TTTTCTTTGGTCAGGTTCTCGACGGCCACCTTGGCGCGCATCATGAAACGGCCGCGCCCTGTCTTGTAGGCCTGGGGAATGCCGGCCTTGCCGTAGAGGAACCCGCCGGTGGGGAAATCAGGACCCTGCACGTGCTTCAGAACTTCAGCCAGGCCGGCGCGTGGATTCTGCACCATCTCAATGGCCGCGTTCAAAATCTCTGTCAGGTTGTGCGGTGGAATGTTCGTGGCCATGCCAACGGCAATTCCACTCGATCCGTTGACGATGAGATTCGGGATGCGTGTAGGCAGAACCGTAGGCTCAAAGGTGGACTCGTCGTAATTCGGCGTGAAATCGACCGTCTCCATGTCGATGTCGGCGAGCAACTCGCCGGCGATGCGATCCATACGGCACTCGGTGTAACGCATGGCCGCGGGCGGGTCGCCGTCGACGGAGCCGAAGTTACCCTGGCCGTCGACCAGCGGATAGCGCAGGGAGAACGGCTGCGCCATGCGCACCAGTGTGTCGTAGATGGCCGAATCGCCGTGGGGGTGATACACACCCATGGCCTGGCCGACGACCTTGGCGCACTTGGCATATTTCTTGTTGTGGGTCAGCCCCATCTCGCTCAGGGTGTAGAGCACACGGCGGTGCACTGGCTTGAGGCCGTCGCGGGCATCGGGCAGCGCCCGTCCGATAATGACCGACATGGAGTATGCGAGATAGGAACTGCGCATCTCCTCTTCAATGTTGATAGGGACGAGATTCGTCCTGTTGGGCGGCGTACCGCCCTCAAGAGGGAGCTGGGGATTCTGATCGTCGGCCATAGTTTTCTTAGGCCCGCCACAAGGCGGCAAAAAAGGTTCCGGTGAAAGCGGGGCCGGACTTTGCGGGCTGGTTATATTTTACGCGTTCTCAGGCCATTTCAGCAAGGCGAATACAGAGAAATAAGTCCTTATTTTACTGTTATTTATAGCAGCATCGCGGCCATCCACAAACCGGTTCGAAAACATCCTCCGGAACAACGCGATTTTGGCTAAGATTTGCCGCCCATCTCAGCCGGATTCCAGGCCCTTCCTCACCCTCTTGCGTACCCAAAAACTCCCCCGCCAGCCCGAAGTCAGAGTTGCTAAAGCAGACCCGGCAGCGTCAGCATGCAGAAAACAGCCTGCAGCACGAGGATTGCTCCTGCCGCTGCCATGGCCAGGCGTCCCCGCGGGCCTTCGTACGCGTCCGCAAACACGCCGCCCACAAATGTGAGCAGAAATGGCAGCGCCCACAGCCAGGGAGAACCGGGCGCCCCTGTCAAAACCAGTGAAAGCAAGACCAACGCGCACAACAGCGGAGTCGTGTTGCCGAAGTAGCGCGCCTTCCCGATCCCGAGGTAGAGCACCAGCGCAGCTGCGGAAGCCACCGTGATCCCTGCATTTCCCATGGAGGAGAAGAAGCGCTTGGCCGGGTCGAGCGAAATCCACAGCATGCCCGCGGCAGAGCGGAAGAGATAGCTGAACGCGTCAGGCGAGAATCCGTAGCAGGCAAAGACCAGAATCATCGCTCCGGCAACGGCGATCAGCACCACGGGCAACACCTGGCTTCTGCGGCCTTCTGCCACCCAGAGCATGGCCACCAGTCCCAGCAGCGCCACCAAAGGCAGTGCGGCAATGTGCGATGCGGCGGCAACTCCGAACGCTACAGTCAACAGAACAATACGCGGACGCCACTTCTTGCGCGGCCCCTGCATGGCGTGGGCGACCCCGATGCATGTATAGACGCCTCCATAGACGCCAAGTGCGGCGAAAACCTCTGGACTGGGCGCAACGCAGGCTTTGATCACCGCGGGGGAAAAGCAATAGAGCCCGAGGGCCGTATAGCCGCCGAGGTTGCCGTAGAGACGCCGCGTAACCCACCACAGGCCCGCCCCCAATACGAAGCCCCCAAAGAGAAACGGCAAACGCAGCAGCAGCAGCACATGCGTAAGCTGGTGGCGCAGCTCCCACATGCTCAGGTTGGAAGCCGAAAAGGTGCCGGTGGCCTCCTGCACCACCCGGTCCTCGGGCTTGCGGAAGCGGTCAAGGCCGCGCTCGACCAACAGGTTCAACGTAAGCGGAAGCCCGGCGAGCCGGTAGGCAAGCACGCCGTCATGAATGTTGCCGCAGCTTGTAAAGTAGCCCGCGAGCGGCGATGGGCGCTCCCACATCTCGCGGCCGCAACGCGCATATTGGTAGTCGCGATCGGTGAGCGTCTGGCGGCCCGTGAGCCACAGGCCCTGGATCAGAAAAAGCGCCAGCAATCCCGCAGCAATGCGCTGGGGAAGATTGAAGCGGAAGCGGCGAATCCTGCCAAACCTGAGGGTCATCACGATCAAACGAGTCGATTCCAGTTTAAATCGCTCATCCGCAGCGAGTTCCACAAGTAAAAGGCGTCAAAAGCCAGCGGGATCTGCTGCGAAGGCAGATCCCGTGAGCTTCGGCGGTCTTGACGCTTGTTTTGAAGCGGGTTGATACCGGTCTAGAAGCGAACCATGATCGCGATCATGCTGCTGGCCTGTCCTTTCACCAGGCTGGGCCACCAGATGGCGCTGGTCATGCCGGGATTGCCGCAGCTTGACTCCGCCGCTGCAAGATTGCCGTAGCCATAACCTGAATCTACGTTGCTCCCGGCGCAGACGTAATCGGCCGGGTTATTGTTGTTTCCGCCGACTGGGGTAATGCCGCCGTGACCTGTCCAGTAAGGCGTGTCGGAGTAGCGATAGGCCTCCTCAATGCGGAACGTGATGAACTGCGCCGGCATGTAGTCAATGGTTAAGGTGCCGTCCTTCATCTGCGCGCGGTCGCCTGCGTTCTCGGTGTAATACGGGGAACCGGTGGTTGCGGTGGCGCCGTTGATGGGCGGCAACAGGGTGAGATAGCGGCCGGGGTTGTTCATCAGGCCGCCGCCGATGGTCACGGCGTAGAGGTCATGCTTGAACCAAGCGCGCAGGTAGCTCATGGTGCCGATAAACATCTGCTTGGGCTTGCCGTCGTGGCTGTTGTGGCAGTTCACGCCACCGGTGTAGCTATCGGCTGTGCCCATCTCCGGAGAGAGACCCTTGGGGTTGTAGTAGCCGGCTGCAGAACCGCCGCCGTACTCGCAGCCGGCGTCGCCGGTGAGCGTCCAGGCAATCTTGTCGAGAGTTTTGGTCGGGTTGTCGTAGAACTTGACCTGCGCGCTATAGTCGGCATGGATACGCGAGCGGCCTGGATAGCCGGCGTCGTCTTCACCCAGGCCGTAGTCGTTCCACACAAAGTCGAGCTTGGGGGTGGGACGCCATAGGATCTGGCCACCCAAACCCGGCTTGCCGTTGTAGCGGCCGTAGGACTGCCAGCCGTTGATGATCCACGGCTCAATCTTCAGCTTGTCTGTCACGAAATACTGGATCCGGAGGCCGTTGAAAAACCATGGCGTGTTAGAAGAAACATAGGATGGCTGATAGGTCCAGTTATCGAAGTTATAGTAACTGAAAAGCCCGATATATGAGACAAAGATACCGGCGTCGGCATTCAGTCCGTGGCCCACGTTCCAGTGATAACCGCCCCACGCCTCAGAGAAGTAGCGATAGGCGCCGGCTAGATTCCACTGGCCGCGGTTGTAACTGGAATCGTTGCGGGGTGTGGTCGTGGCAAACAAACCATCCATAGTAAGGATGCGTCCACGCACATTCTGAATGCGGAAGTCGCCGCCGACACTCACCTGCTCCAGTTGCCACTCGTCGGACCGGAACATTTCTGTCGACCCGCCCATCGAGTCGTCTTCGGGATGGTTGTAATCGAGAATGTAGTTTGCGTCGAAGCGGACTTCGGGCGTGAAGTACTTGGTCGACATGGGACTGTCGACGTTGTGGCCGCCGGAGTTCAACCATGTCCAGTCGCCGGGGAAGGGCGCGGACTTGGTTGTGGTTTCCGCGCTGATCTCGGGAGGAGCAGGGGCTGCGGCCGCGGGCGACGTGGCTGCAGCCTGGCCTGTGCCGACAGCAGCATCGCCGCTCTCAGCCGATCGCAGCGCGCTCGCATCCTTCTCTGCGTCAGCGGCCGCGTCGGCTCCGCTGCGCGCCTTCAGTTCGGCTTCCAGTTGTGCGATGCGGGCCTTCATCTCTGCCAGCTCTTGGATCACCATGTCGTTGCTGAGCGGCGCGGCAACGGACGGGGACGCGGCCGTGCTGTTCGCCGTTGCAGTTGCTGCGGGTGCGGAAGCCGCAGTTGCTGAATTTGCTGTTGCCGGCGTCGCTGTTGCTTTAGTTTCGGCAGCGGGGCCATTCTCGGTGCCCGCACTATCGGGAATTTCGACACGCGCGGTGGTGACCCTGGTTGCAGTCGTTGCCGGCTCCTGCGCTTGCGTCGTCAACGGCACCAGCCCCAGGCACAGAAGCGCCACAGCAGGGACGGTTTTGGTGGGTTTCATTCTCATTTGGCCTCTCACTTTCAATTGGAATGTTGGATCAGGCTATGAATGACACATGGAGTGACCCCAAAAGAAACAGGGATATCCTCTGCTGCTCAATGGCAGGTTCTGCGAGTCATGATTGTGTTCTGGCTACCGGAAGAGCGGAGGATCTGAACGTGACAATCTGCCCAGATGCTCTTCAACTTTTCCTGCAGTAAAAAACGTCGTATGACGCCGCAGCTACAGTCCTGGGTACGAAGTGGCGCTCATGAATTCTTCTTGAAAGTAAGACCATATCCATAAGGAACCTATATGTGTTTCAAACAAAGTTATAAGCAACTCGTGAAGATCGTCAGTAAGCCATGAATTATTTGTAAGGAATTCAATAGGTATTTGCTGTTCTGCTGAATTCGCAGCAATAAAGCAGTGGAGATGCCCTCAATGAACAGCGGATGCCCGCGGGCGCAAACATAGCCAGCCGAAGTAAACTCTGAACATCATGATCTCTCGGCGCCGCTTCGTTCTCAACACGATTTCAGCCTCGACTGCCCTCGCCATTGCATCCCACAACCGAGTTTCTATGGCTCAGCCGGGAGCAGCTTACAGGAACCCCATTCTTGGCGGAGACCATCCCGATGCGAGCCCAATCCGCGTAGGCGACGACTTCTACCTGACTCACTCCAGCTTCGATTACGCGCCCGGGCTCCTCATCTGGCACTCACGCGATCTTGTGAACTGGCGTCCAGTGACGGCGGCGCTTCGCCGCTTCTATGGGAGTGTCTGGGCGCCCTACCTGTGCGAGTACCAGGGACATTTCTACATCTACTTCCCGGCAGACCAGAGCATTCGCGTCGTCCACGCCGAAAATCCGGCCGGCCCCTGGAGTGAGCCGGTTGACTTGCGCATCAACGCCATTGACCCGGCACACATCGCCGAAAACGGCCGCCGCTTTCTCTATCTGGCTGGAGGTCTGATGGCCGAATTGAATGCCGATGGGCTTTCCGTGAAGACTCCTCCACGCACGGTTCTTGAGCCCTGGCCTGTACCGGCAACCACGCGCATGGAGTGCACCTGCCTCGAGGGTCCCAAGCTGCTGGAGCATGACGGCTGGTTCTATCTGAACGTGGCAGAAGGCGGGACTGCCGGCCCGGCAACCAGCCACTCGGTCATCAGCGCCCGCAGCCGCCACGCCGACGGCCCGTGGGAGTTTTCGCCCTACAACCCGATTGTCCATACCCGCTCGCGCAACGACCGCTGGCTCTCGCTCGGCCATGGGCGTCTTGTGGATACGCCTCAAGGCAAATGGGCCATGACAGTCCACTCCTATGAGAACGGCTACCGGACGCTGGGCCGGCAGCTCCTGCTACTACCTATTGAATGGACCCCGGACGGCTGGTTTCGCGTCTCCCCGGAGATTTCCGCCGATTCTGCGATCCCGATGCCGGTGCCCGGCGCTCTGCAGGAACCCCTCTTAGACCCATCAGACGACTTCAGGAGCCCCGAGTTGGGCCTGCAATGGGGATTCTGGCACGAATTCGACCCGAGCCGCTTCCAAACAGGCAACGGCTCCCTGACGCTCAAGGCGCGCGGTCAGTCCATGGCGGACACGGGTGTCTTGACCACGCCGGTCGGAGGGCATTCCTACACCGTGGAGGTCGATATTGAGATTGCGCCGGGCTGCGAGTCGGGCTTGATGCTCTTCTACAACCCCCAGCACGCCACCGGAATCCAGCTTTCTTCGGAAGGGATCGGAGTTCTGCTACCCAATGGATACGTCCCTGGACGCCACGAGAAGGGCGCCACGCGGGCTACATTGCGCGTGGTGAACGATCGCCAGGAGATCGACTTCTACTACCGCCTTCCGGACCAGCCCTGGCGCAAGACGCAGGAATCGGCGGAAATCTCCGGGATGCAGCATAACGTCCTGGGCGGCTTCCTCGATGTACGTCCTGCTGTGTATGCCTGCGGATCGGGTGCGGCTACGTTCCGTGCCTTCCGCTACTGGCCGGAAGCAGCGGCCCCGTCATAAACCCACGCAGCACCCGCTTCATTTCATCTCCAGACGCAGGAAAGCCGCCCCGAGAGGCGGCCTTCACTGGCTTGGCTGGAGATAAGTTTACCCGGTTAGAGGCTGCTCAGACAAAGACGTTGCCACTGAACCTACAGGTACGGCGCACACTCAGTCTCAGAAATCTGCCTACTCCCGTTCTGCTTTACACGGTGATTACGATGACTACTCCGAATTATCCGAATTGCGTTATTCCGTGACGGTAAAGCCCACAGCATATGCCGCAACAGACTTATCGGGATTTGTCACCGCTGCCATAATTGTGGTCGTGCCCCGGCTCAATCCCGTGACAGCTCCGGACTTGCTGACGGTCGCAATCGCCGGGTTGCTTGAACTCCAAGTTACGCGATCTGTCAAATCCTCTTGAACACCCTCAGTTCCGGAAGTTCCAACTGCTCTGAGTTGCCTGGTCTCACCCGGCACAACTGGCGTCCGAAATCCGTCAACAATAGCAACGGGTGACGACTTTTTGCTAACGGCCGAGCTGGTAGGTGCCTCGACCGTGACGCTGCAGCTGGAAGTAATAAGGCCCGTGAACCCGTGGATGCTCGCTGTGACCTGTACGACGCCGGTATCTTCCCCCGAGGTAACGAGTCCGGAACTGGTCACCGCTGCAACTTCACTGCCGACAGCGGTCCAAGCCACCAGGTCGGTCACGTTCTCATTGGTCGCTGGATGACTCCCATGGCCGATTGTCGCAATGGCCGTAAGCTGCGCGCTGAGTCCAGCCCCTTCGAAAGTCAGGGTCGTAGGCGTTACCGTGAGTGAGTCTATGTCGTTTGAACTGCCGCAGCCGACAAACGGCACTGCAAGGCAGATGAACATCAGTGTGCCCAGGCGAATACGGTCGAACATCGTTGGTCTCCTCGCGCTTCCAACCGGCCGGTCCGAACCGTCCTCAGACCCAGCACTCCAGCGTTTCTTACAAACTTTGGATGGAAGTTATGCTAACGAAGGATAGCGTTCGCCTCATCGTATGTCAATGCAAAATCAGTTTCAGGCATCCACTGAAATACGCCATTCATGCGGCCATCCCCCATTGGTAACCCCTGGCGAATCCAAAAGTGTTACGCCCTGCGGCTAGGACGTGCACGCCTTGACTCTCTAAACCTCTATCTCTCCAATCTTGGCCTTGAACTGGGTTGAAGAATGGTCTTCCAGCACCCGATTGAGGAGCCGGGAAGACGCGTGGTTTGGCTTACTCGAAGTAAGTTCATTGGTTTAGCAAGAAGCTCAAGGCGACTTTGCACCATGGCTAACTACCGCGTAATCCCTCAACGGCGAGCGCGATCAGCCCATCCCATTGTCTGGATATTTCCGCACTCGCTCGACTCATCCATCCAAGAAGGTGGATTAGCTCGTGAACTGCGTCGACCGGGTCGATGCATTGGCAGGAATGCGAGCACAGGTGCGCGCCGCACATTTTGCTCATCGCGGGCGGGAACCGTTAGACTTCTCCCAGCATGGCCATCACCCGCGACAACTCTCCGGAACGGCTCGTCAGCGCCTCGCGCGCCGAAGAAGAGCAGGGCTTTGAGCTCAAACTCCGGCCCCGCTGGCTCGGCGAGTTCATCGGCCAGTCCAAGGCCAAGGAGCAGCTGGCCATTGCCCTTGAAGCTGCCAAGTCACGCGGCGAGGCGCTCGATCACGTGCTGCTGTTCGGCCCTCCCGGCCTGGGCAAGACCACGCTGGCCACCATCATTGCCAATGAGCTCGATGTGGGTTTCCAACAGACCTCCGGCCCTGCCCTGCAGATTCAGGGCGACCTGACCGCCATCCTGACCAACCTGCGCGAGCGCCAGGTCCTGTTCCTCGACGAGATTCACCGCATGCAGCCGGTGCTGGAAGAAAAGCTCTACACCGCGCTTGAGGATTACAAGCTGGACATCATCATCGGCCAGGGCCCAGCGGCCCGCACTCACGTAATGGAGATCCGCCCGTTCACCTTTATCGGCGCCACCACGCGGCCGGGCCTGCTGTCTTCGCCGCTGCGCTCGCGTTTCGGAATTCTGCTGCGGCTAGAGTTTTACTCGGAAGAGGACCTGCGCTTTATTGTGACCCGGTCAGCCGAAGTCATGGGAGTCCCGATCGACCAGGATGGCGCAGCCGAGATTGCGCTGCGCTCCCGCGGCACTCCCCGCATTGCCAACCGCCTGCTGCGCCGCGTCCGTGACTATGCGCAGGTGCGCGGCACCGGAACCATTGACCGCCCCACTGCCAATGCGGCGCTCACCATGCTCGAAGTGGACGCGCACGGCTTCGACGAAATCGATCGCCGGCTGCTGCTCACGATTATTCAGAAATACGACGGCGGCCCGGTCGGTCTGAGCACCCTGGCCGCTACCCTCGCCGAAGAAGAAGACGCGCTCGAAGAAGTGTACGAACCGTTCCTGATTCAGATCGGTTTTCTGGATCGCACGCCGCGCGGGCGCGTCGCAACCCGGCTCGCCTACGAACACTTTGGACTAACCATGCCGGGACGACAGACGCCGCTGTTTTAGCATCCAAGTAAGTTCAAACGCACCCGGGCTACTGGGTTATGAAGGAGATTGTTCCATGGCACTTACTGAATCGACAATGCTCGAACTCGGCACACCTGCCCCAGAATTTATCCTCACCGACGTAGTCACCGGCAACGAGGTCGAACTGGACCACTCAAAAGGCGAAAAAGCCTTGTTAGTCATGTTCATCTGCGCCCACTGTCCCTACGTGAAGCACATCAACGAGGGGTTGGCTGCGCTGGGCAAGGACTACTCTTCCAAGTCGCTCGCCATCGTCGCCATCAGCAGCAACGATGCGGAAACCCACCCAGACGATAGCCCCGAAGGACTCAAACAGCAGGCCGAATCATTCGGCTTCACCTTTCCCTACGTCCACGATGAGTCTCAAGCCGTCGCAAAGAATTACAAAGCCGCCTGCACTCCTGACTTCTTTCTTTTCGACGCCGATTTTCACCTCGTTTATCGCGGCCAATTTGATGACAGCCGCCCAGGCAACAACATCCCCGTGACTGGCAAAGACCTGCGTGCAGCCATCGATCTTGTCCTTGCCGGGGAGCCTGTCCCGGTGGATCAGCGGCCGTCCATCGGATGCAATATAAAGTGGAAGGCATAAGACAGCAGGTGGACGAGTCAGCAGTTAGCAGGGCCGCTTTCACTAGTTGCTGACTTGCTGTGCACTGCTGACTCGCTGACTTGCTAAATTGTCAGCCCCTTCAAGTACTCGCGGAACTGTGGGCCCAGATCGCTCCGGCTCAGTGCAAACTCGACGGTTGCTTGTAACATGCCAAACTTATCACCCGCGTCGAAGCGCTTCCCCTCGAAGGTATAGCCAAACACTTTCTGCTCTTTCGCCAGCGCCTTGATGCCGTCTGTAAGTTGTATCTCTCCGCCGGCGCCGGGGGTTGTCTTCTCCAGAAGTTCAAAGACGCGCGGCGTGAGAACATAGCGCCCGATAATCGCCTGCTTTGAAGGCGCGTCCTCTAACTTGGGCTTTTCCACCATGCCAGTGCAGTTATAGAGACGCCAGTTATCCTTGTCCTGCTCTCCGGCCAGCACGCCATAAGCACTGATCGCGGGACCATCGATGGTCATGGTGGCCAGCACCGAGCCGCCCTTCTCTTCGAATACGTCGATCATCTGTTTGAGACAGGGCACCTCGGACGCGATCACGTCGTCCGGCAGAATCACGGCAAACGGCTCGTCCCCAACCAGGTCCTTCGCGCACAGCACTGCATGTCCCAGACCCAGCGGCTCCTTCTGTCGCACATAACTGATCCGTGCCAACGCGGCCACTCCGCGGGAGACCGCCAGTAACTCCCGCTTTCCGCGCCGCTCGAGTGTTGCATCCAATTCGAAGCTATGGTCGAAATGATCCTCCATCGTGCCCTTGCCGCGCCCGGTCACGATGATGATGTGCTCAATCCCCGATGCCACTGCCTCTTCCACTCCATACTGGATAATGGGCTTGTCCACAAGCGCCAGCATCTCCTTGGGAATCGACTTGGTGGCGGGCAGGAACCTTGTACCTAGTCCACCGGCCGGAAAAACCGCCTTCCGTACTCGCTTGTCCATTGCAGCATCCTCATCTCGATAGTATTTAAGTCAGATTATGGCTTTGTTACATTCACAGGGCCGGCGAGTTATCTCCCAGCAGCGCCTCGCGAACAATCTTGATTGGCGGAAACCCCTGCCTGAGGAAGTTATTGTGAAACTCCTCCAGCGAGAATGCTGCACCCTGCTTCTTCTTCAGGTCTTCGCGTAACTTCATGATTTCCAGTTTGCCCAGCGTGTAATAGAGATAGGTGGGGTCGCTGGTGCCGCGCCTGGTCTCTACAATCGCCGTCTCTTTCGATTGATACCCTTCTTTCTGAAAGAACTCCACCGCCTGGTCGAGACTCATCTGACCCGTATGCATTTCGATGCCGGCAATGAAGCGCGCGTTGCGCAGCAGCGCATCCTGTAACTGGCCGAGTCGCAGAAACTTCGATTCCCGCTCGTCCTTCGCGCCTACTCCCGGCTGCCCATAGCCTTCATCAAGCATCATCTGCTCGCAGTAATGAGCCCAGCCTTCCACGTCGGTGTTCGCTCCCAGAAGTTTGCGAACCCGGCTCGGCGCCTGCGGCGTAAACAGGAACTGGACGTAATGTCCGGGATAAGCCTCGTGCACCGCAGTCGAAATCAACGTGCCCACGTTGAACGAGTGCATATAGCTCTCCACTTGCTCGGGAGTCATCGACGGGTCTGGGAGAGTTACGTTGAAGTAGGCCTCCGTGGAATGGGTCTCAAACGGCCCCGGCGTATCCATGCTCGCGAAGGTGGTTGCGCGCATGAACGGCGGCGACTCCTCAAGGAGAGGCCGCACGTCCGAAGGAAGATCGACAATATGGTGTGACCTGATGAAATTCACCAGTCCATCGAAAGTAGCGCGAAACGCATCCAGCAGATGATCCGGCGCGGGATGGTTCTCGCCCAACTTCTCAAGCACCGCGCGGGGTTCCTTGTTTGGCTCCAACTCCTTCGCGATTTCGTTGAAATGCTGCTGATTCTTGCGCAGATCGGCCCTGCCTATTTCAAGAAGTTTATCCAGAGGAATATCGACCATTTCGTCGTATTCCAGCTTCTTTCTGAATGTCTCAGCCCCAATGCGAAAATCTCCATTCGACTTGGGCAGCAGGTCGGTCTTCAGCCAATCGAGATAGCTTTTGAGAGCCGCAATCACTGCCGCATTGGTCTCGGAAAACTCCGCCTTCAACGCAGGATCTTTGGCGTCCGCAAAGCCCAGCGGCACGTCATGCTCGAAGAACGTGACAATTCCCGGCAACTGCTCGATCGCAATTTCGGTATAAACGCGGGGCGGATTTTTCAGGTTCACACGCGCATCGGCAAGCAGCGCCGGCATCTGCTTTTCGCGCGCAATCACTGAGCGAAGCCGGTCATCCGGCGGAGCAAACTTTCGCTCCATTAATACGAACGCACCGTTGGCGCAAGTGCTGGAATAGTTATCCGGGTTCTTCTCCCAGGGACGGATGGTCTCCAGTTCAAGCAAGGACGACCGAATATTATTGAGCACCAATTCACGGTCGCTGCGCGGAACAAAATCGGCGGCTGCATCATCCGGATGAATTGCTTCGATGCGAATTTCAAAGCTCTTCAGGTCGCCAATCTCCGCATCGATGTTTTTGCGCGAAAAACTCTCCAGCTGCGCATCGTACTGGTGATAGCCCACCTGCGTTGCAGCCGAGGGACCATAGTGAAGATAGACCTGGTCAAAGTACTCATCCGAGACCTTCTCGAACTCCTGCTTCCAGTTGTCCTTCGCAGCGTGGGCAGTGATCGTAGATCCCATGAAAGCTCCAATCGCAAACAGTGCAGCAATCTTCCTCATCGTCCCTCTCGCTAAAAACGTTCGTACTAGGCATTCACAGGCGCGGGCGCCAAATTGGCTAGCAATTCATGAATTTCGAGCAATATTTCGTCGGGCCGCACAGCAGTCAAAGGATACTTCAACAGTCCCTGCGGCGTGAACTGCGCTCCGCGCTTTGCGTTCTTCGCTACCAAACGCATCAACTGTTGCGGATCGACTTTGGCGTTCTCCAAAAACCGTATCTGCAGTTCGCTGCGGCGACGATCGACCTGCGCAATGCCGAGCTGCTCGCACTCCAGGCGCACCAGGGATGCCTCAAGCAGATACACCGTCGCATCGGGCGGAGCGCCATAGCGATCTTCCATCTCCGCGCGAACCTCGGCGACTGCGCCTTCGCTGCCCGCTCCGGCAATTTTCTTGTAGAGCCGCAGCCGTTGATTCTCTTCCGGCACATAGCTCTCATCGATACGCAGCGCGATGCCCAGGTTGAGTTGCGTAGCGGGCCGCTCTTCGCTGCTCTCGCCCTTCATCTCTTTCACCGCGGCTTCAAGCATCGATGTGTAAAGCTCAAATCCAACAGCTTCAATATGCCCGCTCTGTTCGCCGCCGAGCATGTTCCCCGCGCCGCGCAACTCAAGGTCGAGCGCGGCAATTTTGAATCCCGCGCCGAGATCGCTGAATTCCTTGAGCGCCGCCAGGCGTCTGCGCGCGATGTCGGTCAGCTCATTTTCCGCCGGGATCAGCAGGTACGCGTAAGCGCGGCGGTTGGAGCGCCCAACGCGCCCGCGCAACTGATAGAGTTCGCTCAACCCATGGCGATCGGCGCGATTGATGAGCATCGTATTCGCCAGCGGAATATCGAGACCGTTCTCGATGATCGTGGTAGCCACCAGGACGTCGTATTCGTGGCGCATGAAGGCGAGCATCACGCGCTCAAGCTCCGTCTCGCCCATCTGTCCGTGGCCCACAGCCACACGCGCTGCAGGGACAAGCTCTTGAATCCGGGCCGCGATTTCGTAAATGGACTCCACGCGGTTGTGCACAAAGTAGACCTGGCCGCCCCGCTCCAGTTCCACTTCAACGGCAGAGCGCACGATCTTCTCATCGAACTTCGCGACCACAGTTTGAATCGCCATGCGATCCTTGGGCGGCGTCTCAATTACACTCATGTCGCGCAGGCCGACAAGCGACATGTGCAGCGTGCGCGGGATCGGTGTGGCGCTCATGGCGAGCACGTCAATCTCCTTGCGCATCTGCTTCAGTCGCTCTTTATGGCGCACGCCAAAGCGCTGCTCTTCGTCCACGACGAGCAGGCCGAGGTCTTGAAACTTGATGTCCTTTGAGAGCAGACGGTGCGTGCCAATGAGAATGTCGACCTTGCCGGTTTCCACGCGCGCCACAATGTCCTTCTGTTCTTTCAGTGTGCGGAAGCGCGAGATCATTTCAATGTTGATGGGGAACTGCGAAAACCGCTTCTTGAATGTCTCGAAATGCTGAAAGCTCAAGATCGTTGTCGGCGTGAGAACTGCGACCTGCTTGCCGTCCTGCACTGCCTTGAAGGCCGCGCGCATGGCAACTTCAGTTTTTCCGTAGCCCACATCGCCACAAAGCAGGCGATCCATCGGCGTTGTGCTTTCCATGTCGTACTTGATGGCGCGAATGGCGGATAACTGATCGTCGGTCTCGTTGTAATCGAAGGAGTCTTCAAACTCCTTTTGAAACTCGTTGTCCTTTGAGAAAGCCGTGCCCTGCGCCGTGGTTCGCTCGGCATATAACTTCAATAACTCGCCGGTCATGTCCTGCATGGCTTTGCGGACACGCGCCTTGGTCTTGGCCCATTGCTGCGAGCCGAGCTTGTTCAGGACCGGGGCGGGACCAGCGTCCGTGGAGCGGTACTTCTGAATCAGGTCAAGGCGAGTCAGCGGGACGTATAACTTGGCCTGTTCAGCAAACTCAAGGATCATGAACTCGACCGAGAGGCCGTCCTGCACAATCTCTTTCAAGCCCTGGTATTGCGCGATACCGTGCTCAACGTGGACAACATAATCGCCGATGGTCAGGTCGCGAAAGTCGGAGACAAAGGCTGCTGTCTTCGATCGCTTGGGCTCGGGGCGCGCGGCAACATCGGCGTCGTCGCTCAAATCATTTGCGCCGAAGAGAATCAAGTTGGAGTCGCTAAAGGTGACGCCGGAAGAAAGCGGCGTGCGGATAATGACCGGAACGCGCAGGTCACCGGCAAGATAGCTGCCCTCGTCCAGCATGGTTTCGCCGGGGTGCGGGTTGCGGCTGCCTAGCCGATACGGAATCTGATACTCGCGCAACACCGTCGCGAGTCTCTCCACATCGCCCTGATTCGGCGCAGCGAGGACAATGCGCGTCTCCGCCTCGATCAGCGTCTTCAGCTGTGCGGTCAGCGCGGGAATGGAGCCGTGAAAGCGCAGCGTGGGCCGCGTGTTCAGCTCGATCTCGCCGAGTGTCGAGTCATCATCCAAAATGTCGACCACGCCGAGCTGATCGAGATCGAGGCCCATATGGGAATCAAGCTGTGCCTGCAATACTTCAGGGCGCAGGTAGATGTCTTCCGGCGTAATCAGCGAGCCCATGGCCGAGCGTTCGTGACGCTGCTCGACCTTGTTCCACCAGCGCTCAATCTGGTTCCGCACCATGGCCGGCTCTTCAACAAAGAGCACGCATTTGGGCGCGAGCGAGAGCAGCGACTTTTCCGCGCCGGCAACAGCGGAGAAAAACTCCCACCCAGGAAAGACACTGACTCCGCCGGCCACAGCCATTTCAATGGCCATCTCTTCGTCGGCTTCGGTGGCTTCGACATCCAGGCGCTGCCGGTTCAGCCTTGCGTGCACCGCGGCGAGCAAGCGCTCGGTGACCGGCGTTTCAGTGAGCGGCAGCAACTGGGTTTCATCCAGGCCAGACTGCGAGCGCTGCGTTTCCGGATCGAATTTGCGGATGGTCTCAATCTCGTCGCCGAAGAACTCGATGCGTACGGGACGATCAGTCTCCGGCGAGTAGACATCGAGAATTCCTCCGCGGCGCGTGAATTGCCCCGGCATCTCCACGAGATCCATCTGCGTGTAACCGACGCTTGCCAGGTGAGCGGTGAGCACTTCGACGTCGACTTCTTCGCCGCGCTTGAGCGTGACTGCGAGACCTGCGTAGTAATCGCGATCAAACAGTTTGAGCGCCGCCGCCTCAACGGGCGCAATCAGGATGGAGACGGCGCCTGTGGCCAGCTTCCACAACGCCGAGGCACGCTGCTCCTGCACATCGGGATGAGGCGAGAGGTTTTCGAAGGGAAGAACATCGTGAGCAGGCAAACGCACGACTTCAGACGGATCGATGGCGCCGGTCAGCTCGCAACCCGCCTTGAGCATGGGTTCCAGGGCTTCAGCCGCCTTGTTGTCGGCCACAACAATGATGACCGGCTGCCGGGCGGCGCGCGCCATGAGCGGTACATAGATTGCGCGAGCCGTAGCGGTGAGACCAGACACACGTCTCCGCCCCGCAGCAAGGCTGAGATGCCTGCGAACGCGCTCAAAGCCCGAAGAGTGCTCCAGCTCCGCAAAGATTTCGCGGACGAACGGGAGAATCATGAAGTTCTAGTTTAGCAGCGATGGAGGAGATGAAATCGCGTGCCCGGCGACGATCGAATTTCAGACCGCCGCGGGGCACGTAGGTTGCAAATACATTCAGCCTACTTGCCTGAGGTACCAATCACCTCACTTGCCGCCAACCGCCCTCGCGAACGAATAGAAGAAATCCAGCGACTTCCAATACGAATCGATGGGCAGCCGCTCATCCTTGCCGTGGGCGCGCACATCGTTGCGCTCCAGGGCGATGGCGGAGAAGCCGTAGCAGGGTATGCCGACGAGGGCGAAGTAAATGGAATCACTGGCGCCGTTTTCCATCTCCGGAGTCACCGGCAGGCCGGGCCAGATTTGCTGGGTCAACGAAGTCAGCGGCTCGAAGACTTCCGGAATCGGCGGCGGCGGGACCATGGCTTTCCGTTCGGGTGCAGTATCGGAGACCACGCCGCCGTCGGAAACATACTTCACAATCAGCTTGTCGTCGCCAAAGATGCCGATCAGTTGCTGGCGAATCTCCTCAGGCGAGTGGCCGGGAAAGATGCGGCAGTTGACGTTGGCCTGCGCGAATTGAGGAAGAGCGTTGTTGGCGTGGCCGCCGCTTAGGCGTGTGGCCACACACGTCGTCCTGAAGTTGGAGTTGAAGCTGGGCTCGGCGGCGCCGAGACGGGCCGCAGCGGCCAGATCGGGCGGCGTTGCAAGGATCGCCTTGAAGTCGGCTGCGTTCTGTCCCGTCTCTTGCACGGCCAGGCTCTTGAAGTAGGTGCGCGTAACCTCGTTCAGCTCAAAAGGAAACGAATATGCCTGCAGCTTGTTGAGTGCCGTGGTGAGCTCATAGATGGCGTTGTCCGGCCGCGGCAGGGAGCTGTGCCCGCCGCGATTGGTGGCCGTGATCTGAAAGTCGGAGTACACCTTCTCCGTCGCCTCGACGTCCGCTACAACCGCATGGCCATGGTCGAGCTCAATGCCGCCTGCGTCGGGATTGATGACAAATGCCGCGTCTACCAGTTCGCGATGCTGCGTTGCCAGCCAGTTGGCGCCGTTGAATTTGCCGCCCTCTTCATCGGCAGTGATGGCCAGAATCAAGTCGCGCTTCGGCTTCCATCCCTCGCGATGGAGGCGCAGAAAGGTGGAAACAACCGCGGCGTCGCTGTCTTTCATGTCCTGCGTGCCGCGGCCGTAGTAATAACCATCCTTCTCGACAAATTCGAACGGATCGGTGGACCAGTCGGCACGCAGAGCCTGCACCACGTCCATGTGGCAGAGGAAGAGCACCGGCTTCTCCGTAGGCGTTCCGGCTGCGCGATAACGTACAACAAGGTTCTGCTTGCGCTCGTTGGGCCCGAGCAGGTGAACGTCGTCGGCTGGGAAGCCTGCGTCGAGAAACACCTTCTGCATGGCCGCGGTAGCGGTGGTCACGTTGCCCTGCGGCGTATCCGTGGTGTTGATCTCGATTAGCTGCTTCAAGATCGCCTTGGCCTCGGCGCGGTCGGCGTCGGAGGTCTTGTAGAGCGTGGCCTGGGCCGTTGCGGGCGTGCCTGTCAAAGCGGTCGCAATGCAGATCGCAAAAAGGATCGGGGAGAAAGCTGATGTTCGGCACATGTGCGCAATTGTACTGCCCAACCCTCGTCTCTTTCGCCAGGAAACTTGCGCTACCCCGGTTTGCTTGGGGGTGCGCAACCGATTTATCTTGGACCCACAAGAGATTCGAGGTGCCGTATGAAGTCGAAGTTCCTGGCCGCCGCTTCCCTCACCCTTTTCACCGTCTGCGCTGCGGCCCAATGGGCTGACAAGCCGGTCACGCGGCCCAGAATCACAGGCATCTCGCACATCGCGGTGTACACCTCTGACCCCGCAGCTACAGACCACTATTACAGCGACATCATCGGCGCACTCAAGCTGCCCGACCCCGAAAGTCCCAAGGGCGTGAAGTACGCGCTTAGCGCCACGCAATACATTGAAGTGCTGCCGCTGCCGGCGGGCGCGGGCGTCAACCGACTGGACCACACGGCGTGGAACACCGACGATGCTGAGGCTCTGCGCCGCTTCCTTGGTTCGAAAGCGTGGAAGGTGCCGGGCCAGGTGGAAAAGGGCGCCGATGGGAGCCTCTGGTTCGCGGTGAAAGACGCTGAGGGCAACAAGGTCGAGTTCGTGCAACCACCCGAGCGCCGCCAGCAGCTCAACCTCCCCGCAGCCATCGGCACGCACATTATCCACGTTGGCTTTCTGGTGCACAGCCGCGCAGTCGAGGACACGTTTTACCGCGACCTGCTAGGCTTCAAACCCTATTGGTTCGGCGGCATGGTGGAAGGCAAGCTGGACTGGGTTAGCCAGCAGGTGCCGGACGGCCACGACTGGCTGGAATACATGCTCACCAGCGGGCCGTCGGGATCGGGAATTCCGGTGACAATGTCGCAGCAGCAGTTGGGCGTCCTGGACCATCTCTCCATCGGCGAGATCTCGGTGGACATGGCCTACAGGAAGCTCGAGGAAGGCAACCGTCTCACCGGCCGCCACGATGCGCATACGCAGATCGGCAAGGACGGCAAAGGCCAGTTCAATCTGTATGACCCGGATGGGATTCGCCTGGAGCTGATGAACTTCCATGCCAGCGAGAAGCCGTGCTGCTCGCCATTTACCGCGGAGGACCCGGCGGAGTAAGGCCCACGGCAGTAGACTTCACCTGCGAAGCGGACGATAATGATTCCTGGAGAACTTTATGGGATACGTAGGTCAAATCGGCAGCTCAAAGTACCGCGGTGGCGGACAGGTCGAGAAGGGCGCCAAACCATCGCCAAGAGCACCCGTTAAGCTCCCTCCTCCAGTAAAGGTTCCGCCGCCGCCAACGCAGTCGAGTGCAGCAAAGTAGTAAGGGGAGTGAAAGGAGGCGTCTCCGATGCCGGCTACGCTCCTTGCACTACAGGTATTTCTGATTATCCTGCCCGGGTTCACCGCGGCGTACGTCCTTCAGGCTTTGGCAACGCGGCGGACTCAGACCGATCTTGAACGAATTGTTGAGGCCCTGGTCTTCAGCTTCGTTATCTACGTCTGCTACGTTCCTCTCAATGGCGGAAGACTCCCGTTCCATATTGAACATGATTCCTCAGGCAAGGGGGATGACACCGTGTTGTGGGAACCTGCACAGCTTGCCTGGCTCGCAGGCGTCACGCTTGTCTTCACGCTGATCGCTGTTGCCTATGTACGTTTCGATGGCAATCGCCTGTTCCGCTTCGTTGGGCTCACGGAGCGCACAACGCGCAATTCCATTTGGAACGACATCCTTGAGCGGGAGGCAATCGACAATCAACCCGTGCAGGTGGAACTATCTGACGGGAGAAATATACTGGGAGTTCTTCTTTACTACTCTGACGCTTCGGAGGATGGCTCGCTTTACCTCACCCAGGCCTCTTGGGTCGACGCGAATGGCCAGACAGTCCCCATCCCGGGCCCGGGCATCCTTCTCACCCGGAACAGCGGAATCCGTTGCGTGAGCCTGCTGAATCCTGCACTGGACGATCCCGAACCGGAAGCGGTAAATACAAAGAAGTAGCGTTTGACAGCGATCCCATTGGCAGTTTGTATTTCAGGCTAAAATCCAAATATGTTCGCCACCGTCGCACCCGACGTCCTCAGCAAGTACGAGCCCGTCATTGGACTCGAGGTCCACGTCCAGCTGCTCACTGCCACCAAGGCCTTCTGCGGCTGCGCCAACCATTTTGGCTCGGTGCCCAATACCAACATCTGCCCGGTGTGCCTCGGCCTGCCTGGCGCGCTCCCCGTGCTCAACGCCAAGGCCGTCGAATATGCAACCCTCGCCGCGCTGGCCATCAACTGCGAAGTACGCGAGCGCTCCATCTTTGCGCGCAAAAATTATTTCTATCCTGACCTGCCCAAGGGCTACCAGATCTCTCAATTTGACAAACCAATCGCCGAGCACGGCTTCATCGAAGTGCCCACCCCCAATGGGCTGAAGCGGATCGGTATCACCCGGCTGCACATGGAAGAAGACGCGGGCAAGAGCCTCCACGACGGCTTTGCCGACTCGGCCACTCGGACCTATCTCGACCTGAACCGCTGCGGAACGCCCCTGGTTGAGATCGTCAGCGAGCCCGACATGCGCACGCCGGACGAGGCCTTCGAATACCTGACTCGTTTGAAAGAAATCCTGCTCTACACCGCGGTCTCCGACTGCAACATGGAAGAGGGTTCGCTGCGCTGCGATGCCAACGTGAGCGTCATGCTGAAAGGCGCGGAGAAGTTCGGCACCAAGGTCGAAGTGAAGAACGTGAACAGCTTCCGCTTTGTCCGCGCTGCGATCGAATACGAAATTGAGCGGCAGATTGAAGTGCTCGAATCTGGCGGCCGCGTGATTCAGGAGAGCCGTCTGTGGAATGCCGGCGAAGGCCGCACCTACTCCATGCGCTCCAAAGAACAGGCCCACGATTACCGCTACTTCCCTGAGCCTGACCTGCCGCCGCTCATCGTGTCCCACGAATTTCTTGAACGCAAAAGAGCGGAGCTCCCCGAGCTGCCTGAAGCGCGACGTGCGCGCATGATCGCCGAATATGAGCTGGCTCCAAAAGACGCAGCCACGCTGACCTCCTCGCGCGAGTTCGCCGACCGGTTTGAAGTCGCTGCGCGCACCGCCCGCAATCCGCGCCGCGTGGCCAATCTGCTATTGAGCGAAGTGGGCGGCCGGCTCAATGCGCTCGGCTTGGAGCAGGAGCAGTCTCCAGTTTCAATGGCCGGGATTGTGCTGGCTGCCGATCTGCTGGACGAGGACAACATAAGTTCCAAACAGTTGAAGCAGTTGCTGGACGTGTGCTTTGAAAACAGCGAAGACTTCCCTGCCGTCTATGAGCGCGAGAAGCCCGAGCAGATCACCGACTCGTCCGCGCTTGAGGCCATGATCGATGAAGTGATTGCCGCCAACCCCAAGCAGGTGGAGCAGTACCGCGCCGGCAAAAAGACGATGGCCGGATTCTTTGTCGGCCAGGTGATGCGCGCGTCAAAAGGCCAGGCGAACCCGGCACTCCTGAATGAGCTGGTGACAAAAAAGCTGGACGGATAATGAAGCTCGCTCCGTACGGGCGGACCAGCTGGTCAAAGCATCAACCGGTCAGTGCCCTAGCGGTTGGTCGACTGAAGATTGGCGCGGAGCGGAGATGCTCCGCCCCTTCCTACTTCATCTTCAGTTCGCACTCAAAATCTTTGCGGGCATCCCAGGAGCTTACGGTCTTGGTCGCGGTTTTCTTCCCATCCTTTTCCGCCCAGAGATCGTAATCCTCGGCCATATTCACCTGCGTGAACTGGAAGCGGCCTTTCGCGTCCGAGGTATAGCTGCGGATTGACTTGGTTTTCAAGTTCTTGATAAACACGGTTGCGCCGCTGATTGGAGCAGAAGCAGCGTCCAAAACCGTTCCCGAGACCACCCGCTGGCCTACGTTCTGAGCCTGCGCCATCGGCGCCCCCATCAGCGCGTTCCGTGTTCCTGCAGGAAACACCCCTGCAGCCACGGCTGCTGCCGCCACCCCGGCCAGCAAGATCGTGCGGCGATTCTTCACTCTTCCTCCTCTTCTTCTGCAAACGGCTCGTCATCTTCGTCCAGGTCGCCGTCAACCTTCGCTAGTTCCAAGGGTTCGACGCCGACCACCTCGTATTCGGTTCCGCACTCATCGCAGGCTAGAACGTCGCCTTCTTCCACTTCGTCCAGTTCAACATCTAGTTCATTTTCGCATTCAGGGCAGCTGGGCATGGCAGCCTCCTCTCTTTCCTAAAGTGTTTCGGGTTGTAAGATGACGTAATTTTCGGTTCGACTCCGATATTCTTGGAGAGAACCCTGCCTCAGGTCAAGAGCCACAAACATTCCGATAGACGTAAGACCCAACTCAGGAGAATACGCTATGAACTTCCCTCGCTGGATTCTGCCGTGCAGGTTCGCTTTGCCGGTCTCAGTCTTTGCTTCCTTGTGCCTCACTTCCGTGTGCCTTGCTGCCTCATACCCAGCCCAGCCGGATTACCTTGAGCATGCGACGCCCGTAACACCCGCGCCGCCTGACCAGGCCATTGCCGGCGCCCTCCAGGCCATCCAGCCCGCGAACATTGAAAAGACGATTCAGACGCTGGTTGGTTTCGGTACCCGCAACACTCTTTCCAGCATGGAGACCGATCTGCCTCCCGGTCAGGGAATCACCGCCGCGGCCGACTGGATCGCCGGCCAGTTTGAGGAGATTTCAAGACAGTGCGGCGGCTGTCTTGAGGTGCACCGCGACACGTTTACCGAGGTTCCCTCCGACCGAATCCCCAAGCCGACCACTATCACCAACATCTACGCCATTTTGCGCGGCAGTGACCCCGTTCAAGCCAAGCGTATGTACCTGGTGACCGGCCACTACGACTCGCGCGCCACGAATGTGCAGGATCCGCGCATCGCCGCCCCCGGAGCGAATGACGACGCATCCGGCGTGGCCGTGTCCCTGGAATGTGCCCGAACCCTCAGCAAGCTTAATCTGCCCGCAACAGTAGTATTTGTGGCCGTGGCGGGCGAAGAGCAAGGCCTTAACGGCTCCACGCACCTGGCCAAGCTAGCGCACAGCGAGGGCTGGCAGCTTGAGGGCGTGCTTAACAACGACATCGTAGGCGGCAACACCACCCCAGGCGACACCCTCCAGCTCAAAGATCGCGTCCGCGTGTTTTCGGAAGGCGTTCCAGTCGCCGCAACACCTGAGCAGGCTCGCCGCATTCGCGCCCTGGGTGAAGAGAGCGACTCGCCCAGCCGTCAACTGGCTCGCGCTGTCGCCGACGCCGATCGCACCTACTTCCCCGCAGCTGCCGGAGCTCCCTTTGCCCCATTCCTGGTCTTCCGTCCCGACCGCTATCTGCGTGGAGGCGACCATACCTCATTCAATCGCGAAGGGTTTGCGGCCGTGCGCTTCACTGAGTGGCGCGAGGACTTCAATCACCAGCACCAGACCGTCGTGATTCCGCCTCCCGGCTCCAGCGACCCCATCCTCGGCGACCTGATCCAGTTCGTCGACTTCAGTTACGTCGCCAACGTTGCCCGGCTCAATGCGGCAACCCTGGCCACGCTGGCGTCTTCGCCAGGCCTGCCGGTAAAGGTCACCATGGTGACCAAGAAGCTCGACAACGGGAGCACCCTCCAATGGGAGGCGCCGGCCGGAGCGGCGGCAGGCGTCCACTACGAACTCCTGTGGCGCGAAACCACGGCTCCCGATTGGCAGTTTATGCAGTCGGTTCCGGTGCCTGCAGCCCAAGGGCCGATCATGGTTACCGTCCCCATCTCCAAGGACAACGTGGTCTTCGGCGTGCGCGCGGTGGATTCGGCCGGCCATCGTGGGCTGGCAGTCGTTCCATAACATGAACGGGGCGGCGGACAAGCACAGCGGACGCAACCTCACCACTGCGCCCAGTCGCCCCGCGCAAGAACCCACACCGCCAGCAGCAGGTTGCTGGTTGCGTGAGCAACCACCGCATCGCCCATCCGACCGCGCCATTTCAGCACCAGGGCATATGCCATACCCGCAATCATCCCGGTCAACCAATGATCACCGTAGAGCAGTCCAAAGACCACCGATGAAATGACCATTGAAATCATCGTTACGTTCAAGAAGGGAACCGTGTCAAACTCCCGGTCGATCAAGCGCCTCGTCAAGTAGCCGCGAAACGCCAACTCCTCCGCCAAGGGCACCGTCAGCCCAGCAGCAGCAACGCGAAACGCAATCCAGGTGATGCGAGCCGCCGGAGAGAGCGCCGCCAGCGCTTGACCCAATGGGCTTGCTTCGGGATTCTTAGCCCACCAGGCCGAAACAATCCACAAAAGAAAGATCGCCGTCCCCGTCAAAGGCGCCAACCCGCCGAAGCGCCAGTTCAGCTTCTTCAACTCATCCCGGAAAAACCAGATGGCCAGTGCCGCCGCAACAAACCGCAATGGATATAGCCATTCAAAGTATCCGGACGCCGCGCGAGAGACGAACGACGCCGCGAGAATGGCAAGAAAAGGAACCAGGTAAGCGCCAATCGCCGGCGATTCTCCCGTTTCCTGACTCGTCTGTTCCGCAACCGAAGCGCCAATTCCCACGGCAGCTCGAGCCGAATCACCGCCGGGCGCGGCCGCATACGATGGGATCCTTCGCACCCACGAGAGCTTTCGCGTGGCCATCGAAAACGCAAATGCAATCGCAGTGAAAGCAATCCAACCGGCTTGCGAGTGGAAGCCGACCATTGCTACATCCGGGGCCCCCGCATCGCCAATCAGGATGAGCGAGCAGATACGCACAATATTCAGCAGCCACGCGCACACCAGCGCGCAGGGAATCAGCAGCAGCGCTTGCGGAAAGCGGCTCTCCTTACGAAAATAGGCGAGCCACACGGTCGTGAAGACCAGGACCAGCCCAATCCCCTCCATCCCCGAACATTGCTCCATGATGATGACCATGAAACGTCGAGTCCCAATCGTAAAGTCCGACGGGTTCGCAATGAGTCCAGGAATGAGAAACTGCAACACCGCATGCACTGCTCGGAACGTGCCTGCCTGCAGAAACCCGACGACTCCGGTCTTCGACGCGCTCCAGAACGACTGGAATGGGTACCGCAGAACACTCGCAGCAACTCCCGCAATCACCGCGAAGAACCACAGCGGACTGGTGGTACGCGCGGTCGAAATCCAGGATCTGAGCGGAACAACCGCCAGCGCCAGGATCCCAACCCCGAGCAGCAGTGCCCCGCGTTCAGCGAATTGCCCTGCGAGAGAGTTTACCTGCGGGCCGAATCCGCGCATTCCAGCAAGGTTGCCGAGGCAAACCCCAAAAATCAGAAGGAGATGGCCAAAAAAAAACCAGGCGTTGAACGGAACCTCTTCGCGATAGGCCTTGAGTTTGGAATAACCGAGGCCCACGAACACAGCGAAGGCAACAACGCCGAACGATGCCACCGGGCCGAGAATCGGCCCTCCATGTGGAGTGCTTGAAACTAACAGGCTGTCTGCCGCCAATACCCCCGCAAACAGGTATAGTCGACCCAAAAGATGAAGAGGAACCAAGGACGGCATTCCTGGCTGGGACTCCTTCATCCCAGTCAAAACGCCCTTGCGATGCGTATTCAGTACATCCTCCGGCTTTTTGCGCAGCCGCGTCCGAATAACCGCCAGTCTTCAGGCAGGAAGCGGGGCTCCAACAACGACCAGACGAAAAGCGCGTCTTGGCCCGGGAAAGCCCCTGCAGTCAAGACGCGCTCATCGTTTCTGGTACGTAAGAGTTTCAGCTACTTTTTGCGTCTCGCCCGGACCACAGCCAAGGTCCCGCCGAGCAGTGACAGACCCATAATTGCCATGCCAGGATCGACTTCCGGAGCAGCCTTGGGAGTCGGCTGCGGGCAGGTGGGCGGCGGCGGTGGTGGTGGCGGTGGCGGCGGTGGTGGCTGATGGTCGTGAGCAAAAGCCACCCTGCTCAAGCCGAAGCCGAGTACCAAGGTCAACGTTGCGTACTTCAAATAGTTTTTCAAATTATTCTCCAGTCCTTTTCTCTCCAGGATTTGTCAGCGAATAGCCGGGATTGCGAAATATTGGAACAATAAGGTTAGTCGGCTCATCTGACGCCGAAAACCGTTATCGAAATTACGACGATTGCCTCTTAAATGAAATCTCGGATTCTACCTTCAACGTCCTGCGGAATAACGCCCGTTTGCTACGGTTATCGTTAGTTGAGTTGACCAGATGGCGCCCACCTGGAGGACCTGCTGAGTTTGAAGCCTTGTAGGGGAATCGATCAGACCAGTCAAAACATTCCGCGGAAGAAGAACTGAATCAGTTTCGCGGTGCAAGACTTGTCTCCTGTCAGACTACGTCACCCTGAGGGTTTTTCAATAACGCTTGAGTGTTTTATTGTCAGATTTTAGTAATGTTTTCCAAGAAGATTTGGTAATCCATCGATATGACAAAAGTACCTTAGCGCGCCTCCAACACCGCAACCCAAGCTCTCTTGCCACCTCACTGACCGTTGCGGCTTACCAAGGTTCGCCGTGGGGTACTGCGGCTTTCAGTCGCAATCATCTCTTTAACGAAAAAGTTGATCCCCAGCGACCCGTTCGCTCGCCCTATCGAATGACACCCAACCGCTCCAGCGTTTACCCTGTTGGTTAGGATGCCCAGGTACGGTGCCAGTTCGTTTTCCTTCCCTGAATTCCGCGGCGCGACCCGCCGTCTGGTTCTGATGAACCTGTTCGCCTTTTTCGGCCTGCTGCTGGCGCAGCTAGCCTTCCGCGAGGATGCGTTCAGGTTGATTGCCGCGCTTGGCTTCACGCCCAGCGCCTTTCTGCACGGATATCTCTGGCAACCGCTTACCTACAGCTTTGTCCACTCCGGCATTCTCGGCACGCTCCTTGAGCTGCTCTCGCTCTGGTTCATGGCCGGATTTCTAGAAAGCATGCACGGGCAGAATTGGGTAAACGGGCTCTACGCAACCTCCGTAATCGGTACCGCAGTGGCAGCTACCGCCATCTATCTCGCCCACGGCACACTGAGCTATTCGCTGCCGGAGATTCCCCTGTTTGGCTGCTTTGGCGGCATCTTTGGGCTCCTGGTGGCCATCGGCGCCTTGTACGGGGATATCGAATTCGTCCTGTTTCCGCTCCCCATCGGCATCAAAGCACGGTATATCGCCGTCATCTATGCGCTGGTTTCCCTTGCCATGCTCTTTGGCGAGGTGCGCATGTACGCCTTCGCCGAATTGGGTGGGGCGCTGGCCGGGTTGCTCTTCATCCGTCTCTCACCGCGCCGGGGATTTTCATTCGCTTTCAGCGAAACCTGGTACGGCCTGCGCAACCGCTACTATCGCTGGAAGCGCCGTCGCGCCGCCCGCAAATTCGAGGTTTACATGCGCTCGCAGGGCCGCACAGTGCGCTTCGACGGCAATGGCCGCCAGATCGATGACGACCACGACGACAAAAAGCGCTGGAACTAGCTCCCTCTTCAACGTCACGGATGAGTTTCAACACTCCCAGGACAATGCTTCGAAGTAACACGGATTGAGGGTTTTCCGCACGAGAAGCCCCGCTCGGCAGGATAAAATCAGGAACGGAATGTCGACCAGAATTGCTTTTCTCTTCCCCGGACAGGGCTCGCAGACCGTAGGCATGGGCCGCGACCTGGCGGAGCGCTTCCCCTTTGCCGCAGAGACCTTTGCTGAAGCCGATGAGGCGCTCGGTTTTTCGCTTTCCCATCTGATTTTTGAAGGCCCCGAAGCCGACCTGCGGTTGACGGAGAACACTCAGCCGGCCATTTTGACCGTCAGCGTAGCCGCATTGCGGGTGCTCCGGCAGCACGGTGTCATACCGGCCCTGGCCGCGGGTCATTCGCTGGGCGAGTGGTCGGCACACGTCGCTGCGGGAACGGTCCAGTTTGCCGATGCGGTCCGCGCCGTGAAAGCCCGCGGCCGCGCCATGCAGTTGGCCGTCCCCGCCGGTGAAGGAGCCATGGCCGCTGTGCTTTCGTCGTCGCCCGAATGGGTTCTGGAGGCCTGTCAGGAGGCCGCAGCCGAGACCGGCCTCACCGTCGCCGCAGCCAATCTGAACTCCCCCACCCAGACCGTGATCTCCGGCGCACTTGCGGCCGTTGAAAAGGCCTCGGCCATTGCCAAAGCCAAGGGCGCGCGCCGTGCTCTCATGCTGCCTGTATCCGCACCATTCCACTGCTCGCTGATGCAGCCTGCGCAGGAGGAGGTAGCCCGCGTACTCGCCGCGCTCCCGCTTGCCGATCCGCACATACCCGTCGCCGCCAATGTCACCGGCGGTTTAGTCACTACCGCGGACGCCGCACGCGACGCGCTCATCCGCCAGGTAACCGGCGCGGTGCGCTGGGTCGATTGCATCCACACGCTGCTGGCTGCGGGCGCGAATCAGTTCGTTGAGGTGGGTCCCGGCAAGGTGCTGTGCGGCCTGCTGCGGCAGATCGACGCCGACCGCAACGGCCTGAATGTGGAAGATACTGCGAGCCTGGAGGCTACGGTTGCCGCGCTGGCAGCGGCAGAAGCGTCCTCTGCATAGTCCCCGGGAGACTTGATCTTCAAGCGTTCACTCTCGCAGTCTATGGTTCTTCCGTTTTCTCCAACATCTGCTCTGAATGCCGGTGCGCATTTTGCGAGTGTTCGAGAGCCTGCTTGCTCAGCTCGTGGGCGGTGAGATGATCCTCTTTGCCGTGAGCGGCCGCGGCGGCGGCGTGCGCGTGGGCTGCGAGATTGTGCAATTCAGCTGCCTGGCCGTGCGAACTCTGGGGCATGGTGTTCTCCTGCACATTCGATGCAAACCAGCAGTAAGCGGCCAAAGCCTCTGGCACACTCATTCACTTTTTCACCATTTCACTGCTTCACCTAAGGTCCGAGATAAATCTCCACTCCCTCGGGCGAAAAGTTCAGCGTGCGATCTTTTGGGTCGTAATCCAGGTTAAGCGCGCCGCTCTTGCGCCCATTGATCAGCACCGCCGTCAGCAGCACATTCCCATACATGCGCGCCGCAACAATCTGGTGCGACTTGATCACGCCATAGGTGTTGTCCGGGCTGGTCGAGCTCCAGTCGCCCTGGAACCGCGAAAACGGATAGACCTGGTACTTCTCCGGATGCTGCTGCCAGTCCTTGTCGTGCACCCATATGCCGTAGGCCTTGGGTAAATCGTTCTGCTCCACTGCGGTAAGGAAGCGGTTGACCGCCGAGCGCCCCAGGAGGTGATTGTTCCAGTTCCACGGCCAATCCACCGGCCTCCCCGCCACCAGCCACCAGCCGATAAACAGCACCAGAAGCAGCCCCCCGGCACTGTACAGCGCGGTACGGCGGCGCCGATCGCGCCGTTCATCAAATACTGGAGCATCGAGCAATGTCATTGCAAAGTTCCTCGGATTTGAAAATACAGTTGTCAGTGATCAGTCGTCAGTGATCAGCTCCTACTCTGTTAGACACCACGGAGAGCGGTTGAGTTCCAATCATCGATCCGGCTCACGCATCGGACCGCCTGGACTGTCCACTGACAACTTGAAACTGACAACTCAAAACTGACAACGTGCTTTATTCCCTGCTGTACGTCGTCTGTTTCTTCTCTTCCTGTCGTTCCAGCGCCAGATCAATCAGCCGCGTAATCAACTCCGTGTACGGCAGGCCTGAGGCTTCCCATAGCTTGGGGTACATGCTGATCTTGGTGAACCCCGGCATGGTGTTCACCTCGTTAAGGTAGATGCGCCGCTTGCCGTCCGGTTCCATCAGGAAATCCACGCGCGCCAGCCCGGAAAGATCGCACGCCCGAAACGCCGACAGCGCCATCTCGCGCACCTGCTTTGACTCGGCGCGGGTGAGATTAGCTGGAATCACGGGCACCGAGCCTTCCGACAGATACTTGGCCTCGTAGTCGTAGAACTCCTTGCCGGGAATGATCTCGCCCACGACGCTTGCCTTGGGATCGTCATTGCCGAGTACGGCCACTTCCAGTTCGCGGGCCTTGGCTTTTTTGCCGCCGACCCCGTGCTCCACCACCAGCTTGCGGTCATACTTCGCGGCAACCTCCAGCGCCGGGCCAAGCTCGCCGCGGTCATGCACCTTGCTGATGCCCACCGATGAGCCCAGGTTGGCCGGCTTTACAAACACCGGGTACCTGAGCACTGATTCAACGCGCGCAATCGCCTTGCGCGGCGACTTCCGCCACTCCGCGCGCAGCAGCGTCACATGCTTCACAATGGGCAGCTTCGCCTCAGTGAACAGACGCTTCATCAGGTCCTTGTCCATGCCCGCAGCCGACCCGAGCACACCCGAGCCCACATACGCGATACCCGCCATCTCGAACAGTCCCTGGATCGTTCCATCTTCTCCGAATGTTCCGTGCAGCACAGGGAAAACGACATCCAGCCCCTGCCCATCGAGAGCCGCGTGGCTGTCAATGGCCGAAGGCGCCGCGACACTAAGTTCTGTAGCCGGTTCGCTGACTGCTGACTCGCTGTCCGCCGGCGAAGTGCTCACCTGCCCACCTTCCAGCAACCCCGTTGCCGCCCCCCCGGTGAGCCAGTGGCCCGACTTGTTAATTGCAATCGGTACCACGTCAAACTTCGTGCGATCGATCGCCTTCAACACTGAAGCAGCCGACAGCAGCGAAACTTCATGCTCGCCGCTTCGCCCGCCAAACAGAATTCCCACCCGCAGTTTCTTCGCCATTCCCTCTTCGATCACCCATCGCGCTCAAAAAGAAAGCGCCTGCTTCCAGTGTAGAACCCGCTACAGGATCTTCTTCCCAAACGCGGAACATGCCAGCTCCACCGCCAGATCCGCCGTCCGGTTGTGCTCGTCGATCACCGGGTTGACCTCGACGATCTCGAAGCTCAGCAGCCTGCCATGGTCGGCAATGATCTCCATCGCCAGATGCGCCTCGCGATACGTCGCCCCGCCACGTACCGGCGTGCCCACCCCCGGAGCATCCTCTGGGTCGATCCAGTCCATGTCCAGCGAAACGTGGTAGCCCGCCGTGCCGCGGCCGGCGGCGCGCAGAGCCTCTTCCATCACCGTGCGCATGCCGCGCTCGTCAATGTCGCGCATGGTGTAGACCTCGCTCACTCCTGCGCGGCGAATATTCTCGCGCTCCGCGGCGTCAATGTCGCGCACTCCGATCAGCACCGTGTTCTCCGGCGCAACCTTCGGCGAGAAGCCAAACAGGTTGCCCAGCGCCTCCGGACCCAGCCCGAGCAGCGCGGCCATCGGCATGCCGTGCACGTTGCCCGAAGGCGAGGTCTCCGGGGTGTTGATATCGGAGTGGGCGTCGATCCAGATAATGCCGATCTTTTCGCCTTTGCGACGGTAAAACTCGGCCACGCCGGAGACCGAGCCGGCAGCCAGCGAGTGGTCTCCGCCCAGAACCAGTGGCATCATGCCATCTTCCAGGGTTTTCACTACGGCGTCGGCTGTGCGGCTGCAGGTTTCGGCAATCTCGGCCAAGTAGCGGGCAGATTTATCGCCTGACGTGCGCGTCTCGGCCACCTCCACGCGGATATTGCCGCCGTCGGTCACCTGGTGCCCTAGTGCCTCAAGCCGCGACTCCAGGCCGGCTACGCGCATAGCCGACGGGCCCATGTCGACCCCACGGCGGCTGGCCCCCATGTCCAGCGGAACTCCGATTACGCGAATCCTTCGTGTGGGCAGCGCCTGCGTGCCGCTGTGTGGGAATTGGGAAGCACTTCTGTCGACGGCATCTCTGGCCATTGAGAATCTCCTGCGCACTGAATGGTACCGGGACGCACCGCATGGGCGTCAATTCTACCGCCGCAAACCACCGGAGCACGGCTGAGGCTGCTTCCGTCCCGTACCACTTCGGAACCAGCAAGATGGCCAAAGCGTCTGTAGCAAAATGGCTACTCAATCAGATTTTCTTGAGAGTAAGATGGATGTGCATCCATATCCGGAAAATTCCATTTGCGCACCGGCTCCGGACCGGCTTGCTTGAAGCCTGCCTGTGCGACTGTTGAGCTGAATCCCCCATTGCTGCGGTTGTCACGACTGGAAAGAGACCAGCAACCATGACCGGATTTTCTCGATGAAGAGTTTGATAGCTGCGGTCGGAATCACCCTGGGCCTTGCCACTGCCTCGGCACAGCCTCCGCTGACCTCCCTCCGTGAAGTCCGCGCCGTCACCAATGATCAGGCGCGCCAGGGCCCCATCGTGGACTTTCCTGCCACGGTCACCTATTCGCGCATCTATGAGCACCTTCTCTTTGTCCAGGATGGCAACTCAGCCATCTTCATCCGCCCGCCCAACGGCACCCAAGTCAATCCCGGAGACCGCGTCGAAGTGCGCGGCAAGATGCAGCCAAGCTTTCAGCCGGTCGTGAATGCCACCAGCGTGACCCTGCTGCACCATGGCACGCCGCTCCGACCCCAGCCAGCCACCTTCGTTCAGCTGATCCAGTCCCGGTTCGACTCCATGCTCGTCACCGTCCACGCCAAGGTGCGGGCTGCCGACCTGATCGCCTCCGGCGGCGCAAACCCGGTGCGCAGCGCGCGTCTTCAACTGATTTCCGAGGGTGGCCACTTTGAAGCCAACCTCGACAGCGACGATGCCGAGGCACTCAAGTCCATGCTCGACGCCGAGGTCGAGATCACCGGTGCGGCTGCCGGGAAATTCGACGACAAGATGCAGCAGACCGGCGTGATCCTCTACGTTTCCTCGCTCGCCAACATTACGGTGCTGAAGCACGCAGCCACTGATCCATGGTCGCTCCCCTTAGCTCCAATGGACAGGGTTCTGGCCGTCTACCACTTGAACGACCTGACACCCAGGGTCCACGTGGAGGGCACCATCACCTATTACCAGCCGGGCTCGGCCCTGGTGCTGCAGGACGGACAGAGGAGCCTGTGGATCACCACGCATACACGCGAGCCCCTGCAGGTCGGCGATCGCGCGGATGCAACCGGCTTTCCCGACGCGCACGACCGCATGCTGACCCTCACCGACGGGGAAGTCCGGGACAGCCACGTCCATGATCCGATCACGCCCCAGCCCGTTAACTGGCACCAGTTGGGATACTGGAGCAGCAACTCGCCGGACGGTCATCTCTACGACCTGGTTGCGATTGAGGGCCAGGTCGTTACGGAGGTGCGCGAGGCCGCGCAGGATGAGTACGTCCTGTCCGCCGACGGCAGGCTTTTCACCGCAATCTACAGGCACCCACCCTCCAACATTGGGTTGGAGCCCATGTTGCACATTCCGCTCGACTCCAGAATTCGCGTCGCCGGCATCTGCGTCATCGTTGACGCCAATACCATCAACCCCGGCCAGGAAGTGCCGTTTGACATCCTGCTGCGCTCGTTTGCAGATATTTCTGTGGTCGCCGAGCCCTCGTGGCTCAACACCCAGAACCTGTCGCGACTCGTCACCATTTTGCTGGTGGTGGTCATCATTGCGTTGCTTTACGCGGTCTCCCTCAACAGAAAAGTACGGCGCCAGACCAGTGCACTCAAAGCGCGCATCGAATCCGAAGCCGCCTTCGAACGGCGCATGGCCCAACTCGAACAGCGCCGCAGCCGAATTCTGGAAGACATCAACGGTTCGCGGCCTTTGGCGGAGATCCTGGAAGAGATCACCGAGATGGTTTCATTCCGCCTTGAAGGCGCGCCCTGCTGGTGCCAGGTTGCGGATGGAGCCCGGCTGGGCCATTATCCCGCCGATCCGGGAACGCTGCGCCTGGTGAATGTGGAGGTGCCCGGCCGCTCAGGCCTGTCCCTGGGTGCGCTCTTTGCCGGATTCCACCCCGGGTCTTTGGCTGACCCCTCCGAGGTCGAAGCGCTCACCATCGGCTCGCGGCTGGCTTCGCTGGCCATTGAAACCCGCCGCGTTTACACCGATCTGCTGCACCGGTCGGAATTTGACCTCCTTACCGACATCCACAACCGCTTCGCGCTTGAAAAACACCTCGACAAGCTGATTGAAACCGCACGCAACAGTGCCGGGATGTTCGGGCTCATCTACATCGATCTCGATGAGTTCAAGCAGGTGAACGATGTCTATGGACACCGAATCGGCGACCTGTACCTCCAGGAAGTTGCAATACGCATGAAGCGCCAGCTCCGCGGTCACGACATGCTGGCGCGCCTGGGCGGAGACGAGTTTGCCGTGCTCTTCTCCATGGTCCCCAATCGCGCCGTTGCGGAAGAGATTGCGCACCGCCTCGAACACTGCTTCGACCAGCCGTTTGAGGTTGAAGGCTACACCTTGCGCGGTTCAGCCAGCGTGGGACTCGCCATCTACCCGGAGGATGGCACCACCCGCGACAGCCTTCTCTGCGCCTCTGACGCCGCCATGTACGTGTCAAAACATACCAAGCAACGCCCCGGGACGCTCCCTGCCGGCCAGTAGAAGCCGAACCTGCATTCCCGCGCTCGCCGGCTCAGTCGGGGCAGATCTCGGAAGCCCTGCGGCGATTCTCGCCTGCCATTTTCATCCGGTCAATTTCGTCCTGGTATTCCGTCACACTTGAGCAGGCTCCGGGGGTGTAGCCTTATGTTTGCTGTCCAGTGAATGAATGGGCTGTTATTGACGATGAAACTCCCTGGAAAAGGTAGTCGGGGCGGGTCAAAGCATATTTTCAAGAATGAAAAGGTCGATCTCAGAGTTCGCTGTCATCCCGCTCGCAGTCGTCGCCTTTGCAGCAGCATTGGGATGCGCCTCGACAGCCTGGGGTGCGCCTTCCGCCACGCTCACCACGCTCCATGCCATCCACGCTCTCAACCATGACGGCGCTGCCAAACAACCTCACGTCGCCTTTGAAGCCACCGTCACCTACCGGAGAAGCGATGAGACCACCCTGTTTGTCCAGGATGGGGACGAAGGTATTTACGTGTGGACCCAGGCAACCATCGATGTGGCTCCAGGAGATCGCGTAAAGATCGAGGGAAACGCCGCGGACAGCTACCGGCCCTTCGTGATTGCCGAAAGCGTTTCCGTGCTTCATCATGGCAACGTACCGGCGCCGGTCCCAGCCACCTACGACGAAATGGTTGGTTCTGCATTCGATTCCCTGCGGGTGAGCGTGCGGGCGCGAGTTCACAGCGCTGACCTGGTATGGACCGCTGACCGGCCCGAGACGCACGCCCAACTGTTCACCGATGGAGGCCTCGTCAATGCCTACATCAACAACACCGATCCGGAGACTCTGATTGGGCTCCTGGACGCCGAAGTTGAAGTAACCGGTGTGTCTTCAGCATTCTTCGACACCAAGAAGCAAAAAGCGGGAGTTGCGCTCGCCGTCTCTTCCATTGCCGACCTGAAAATCATCCACCGCGCGCAGACCGTCCCGTCCGCTCTTCCTGTTACGCGCATGGACGAAATCATAGCCAACTACCATGTCAATAACTTCAGCCGGAGAGTCCGGGTCCGTGGAACAGTCACCTACTACCAGCCCGGCTCGGCTATGGTTCTTCAGAGCGATATTCAAAGCCTGTGGATCATGACTGCTTCTGAGAGGCCGGTGAAAGTCGGCGATGAAGTCGACGTCACAGGTTTCCCCGATCTCTATGACGGCTCGCTAGCTCTCAGCGCCGGAGAAGTGCTTGAACACCAGGGCTTCGCTCCCATCGCGCCGCAGCCAGCCACGCTCGCCGAGCTGACTTCCGGCAAACACGTCTTCGATCTGGTTTCGATTGAGGGCAAGGTGGTGATGAAGGTTCGGGAGACCTCCCAGGATGAGTATGTATTGGTCTCCAATGGCCAGATTTTCTCCGCCATCTATCGCCACCCAAATGCCGGAGGCCTTTCTCCGCTGCCCTTCAACGATGTTCCGCTTGGTTCAATCGTGCGCGCATCCGGCATCTGCACGCTTGGTCAATTCAATCCCCTCCGCGGCAACATCCCGTTCGACCTCCTCTTGCGGACCCCGGACGACATCGTCGTCGTTGCCCGGCCTTCGCCTCTCAATGTGTTCAACCTCACCATCGCAATCGGAGTGCTGCTTGTCGTGGTGATTTTTGTGGGCGCACGCAGCTGGGCCTTTGAACGCAAGGTGCGTCGGGAGTCCGCGAACACTGCCTATATCGAACGCCGCCGCGGCCGCATCCTTGAAGACATCAACGGCTCCCGTCCTCTGGCCGAGATCATTGAACAAATCACTGAACTGGTCTCGTTTCAGCTCAAGGGCGCACCCTGCTGGTGCCAGGTAGCCGGCGGTTCGCTGCTGGGGAACTCGCCCGAGAAGCCCTCCGCCCTGCGCATCCTCCACCACAAAATCCCTTCCCGCTCCGGATCTCCGCTCGGCGAACTGTCGGCGGCCTTCGACCCGCTCACCAAGCCCTCCAGCATTGAACCGGAGACCCTCGCCATGGCCGCGGAACTGGCGACACTGGCCATTGAAACCCGCCGTCTCTACTCTGACCTGCTCCACCGCTCCGAGTTTGACCTGCTCACCGACATCAACAACCGCTTTTCCTTTGACAAGCGCCTTGACGCGCAGATTGACGAGGCCCGCCACAATGCCGGTATCTTCGGGCTCATCTACATCGACCTCGACGGATTCAAGCAGGTGAACGACATGCACGGTCACCTTGTCGGCGACCTTTATCTCCAGGAAGTAGCCACACGCATGAAGCACCAGCTGCGCCCCGGCGATACGCTCGCGCGGCTGGGCGGTGACGAATTCGCCGCGCTGCTGCCAATGGTCCGCAGCCGCGCCGAAGTCCAGGATGTTGCGCTGCGTCTGGAACACTGCTTTGCGGATCCCTATACCGTGGAGAGCATTATCCTTACCGGCTCTGCAAGCGTCGGCATCGCTCTCTACCCCGAAGACGGCGCCGGCAAAGACAAACTGCTCAGTGCTGCGGATACCGCAATGTATGCGCGCAAACATGCCCGCCACCTTCAGGAAGAACCCGTGAGCCACCAGGCTGGCAGCATCGGGCAAACTTCAAAATAAAAAAGACCCGGTCCTGAAACAGGTTGCAAGCACTCAGCGAACGTGAAGCTGTGAGATGGCGACTTCTCCATTCACAATCTCCGCCTTACGCCAGCTGCTCTTCTCGTTGAGCGCCACCCAGCGCCGCTCTTCGCTGCGGTAATGCCAATCCTTGTCGAGCTGGAAGTAAATCAGCATGCCGCTCGATTCCAGGATGTTAAGAATACTGTTGTCGTGCGAGTTTTTTTCATCGAAGTCCGTCGACGCGCTTTGTCCCATCTCAGAGTAGATTTCGTTCAGCTCCGAAAGCATCCCGTTCACGTCTTCATCCATCGGCTCCACGTTAAGGCCTATCCGCTTTGCCTCTCGCAGGGTGATCGGATAGCTGTGCGATGGATATCCGGAGTTGAGTACATTGCTGATCGCTTTTGCCTTCGCGGTATCTTCAATGTGGTAGGAAAGTATCTCCTCGCAAATCCTCGTGGAGAGCGCACTTGAACGGTCTACAGCACCGATCACGAGGGGATGAACATACGGGAACAACGCCTGATAGGGATTCGACGTTGAATCTTTGGACTGTTCAGTCCAAAGGCGTATGACGCGCAGCAGTTCATCGTTGCTCACGCTCACGCGATCATTATCCCGATCGATTGGAGAAAGGTCGTGGGTCAGCGATGTATCAACCGCAGACAGGTGGGCAAGTGGCCCCATGAGAATCCGGTCGGCGCCAAGCGCCAGCATGGTCGCCGCTGACTGGCATTCGAGCGGTGCCAGTACCGTCAAATGATCAACGTATCTGCGCAACAGGTTGACCATGCGCAGAGCAGCCTGTCCCGATCCGCCGTCCGATTTGATGAAGAGCGAGAGACGATCCAGCTTCCCGGCATTGCGTAGCAATGCGTAGAGCCCGATCACATCGTTCTGGCAGATCGACCCTTTGGTGGAATTCCAATACGAAATAACTGGCTCGCCAAGGGCACTCGCTACTCTTTGTATCACCGGTTGCGTACGCTGCATGAGAACCGGAGGCAAGGTTAGAGGGCGCTTGGCTTCAGACTTGACGGGAGATTTCCTGGGCATGAGTCGGGCCTGCTTTGCAATAGTTGATCCGGGCAATCTTAGCAGGGCTCCGTTCGCACCGCAAAAACAAAGGCCCGGTTTGCACCGGGCCTCGTCTGATCACCGACAACTGATCACTGACAACTGTTCTTACTCCGCTGCCATCTCTTCGGCTTCGCCTTCCTGCCGCATGAGTTCGAGTTCGCGCTCGGCTGCCTCGATCTCCGCGGTGACTTCCTGCTGCACCCGTGCCGCCGCTTCTTCCAGTTCCGGCGAGAGCTGCACGTTGCGGTAATACTCCAGGCCCGTACCCGCGGGAATCAAGCGTCCCACGATCACATTCTCCTTCAGGCCGCGCAGGTTGTCGATTGCGCCGTTGATGCTGGCTTCTGTGAGCACGCGAGTCGTCTCCTGGAAGCTGGCTGCCGAGATGAAGCTGTCCGTCGAGAGCGACGCCTTGGTGATACCCAGCAGCAGCGGACGTCCGATTGCCGGACGGCCTCCGTTGGCCAACACCTTCTCGTTCTCTTCGCGGAAGCGGAAACGGTCAACCTGCTGCTCCAGCAGGAAGCTCGTGTCGCCCACTTCATCGATGCGCACCCAGCGCAGCATCTGGCGGACAATCACTTCGATGTGCTTGTCGCTGATGGCCACGCCCTGCAACCGGTAGACTTCCTGAATTTCGTTCACCAGGTAAGCCTGCAGCTCCTTCTCGCCCAGCACCGCAAGAATGTCATGCGGGTTCAGCGGACCATCCATCAAAGGATCGCCTGCACGCAACCGCTCGCCTTCCTGCACGTTCACGTGGATACCACGCGGCACCGAGTATTCCTTCTCGTCGCCGTTATCCGCCGTCACGTAAATCTTGCGCTGGCCCTTGGCAACTTCGCCAAAGCGAACCACGCCATCAATCTCCGAAATGATGGCCGTCTCACGCGGCTTGCGCGCTTCAAACAGTTCCACCACGCGCGGCAGACCGCCGGTGATGTCTTTGGTGCGCGTGCTTTCCTTCGGGATCTTCGCCAGCACGTCGCCGGGGCCCACATCTTCGCCGTCCTGAATCATGAGGTGAGCGCCGCGGGGCAGCAGGTACCGCTTGCTGGCCTTGGCGTTCTTCACCATGAAAGCAGGCTGGCGCTTTTCGTCGGGCGCGTCGGCAACCACCCAACGCGAGAGGCCGGTGACTTCGTCGACTTCCTCGTTGAGCGTGATGCCTTCCTGCAGATCCTTGAACTGCACCGTGCCGCCGATCTCCGTCAGAATCGAGTAGGTATATGGATCCCACTCGGCCAGCAGCTGGCCCAGCTTGACGTGCTCGCCGTCCTTCACCTTTAGGCGCGCGCCGTAAACCACCTGGTAGCGCTCCTTTTCACGGCCGCGCTCGTCAACCACGGCCAGCGAACCGGAACGGTTCATTGCTACCAGCGTGCCATCCTTGCTTTCGACGTGGTTCAGGTTGATGAAGCGCACAAAGCCGTTGTTCTTGGCGTCGAGACGCGACTTGTCCTGCACGCGGCTTGCAGTTCCGCCCACGTGGAAGGTACGCATAGTCAACTGCGTTCCCGGCTCGCCGATAGACTGCGCAGCAATCACGCCGCAAGTCTCGCCCAGTTCCACCATGCGTCCCGAGCCCAGGTTGCGCCCGTAGCAGAGTGCGCAAACACCGCGGCGCGACTCGCAGGTCAGCACCGAGCGAATCTTCACCTTCTCAACACCCGCGCCCTGAATGGCCGATGCGCTGTCTTCGTCGATGCCCTGGTTCACATCCACCACGATGTTGCCGTCGTAGTCCTTGATGCGCTCCAGTGTCACGCGGCCAATGATGCGGTCGCGCAGTGGCTCGATGATTTCGCCTGATTCAACGATCGCGCCTACATAGATGCCCTCCACCGTGCCGCAATCGTACTCGGTCACGATCACATCCTGCGCCACGTCGACCAGGCGCCGCGTCAGGTAGCCCGAGTCGGCCGTCTTCAGCGCTGTATCCGCAAGGCCCTTACGTGCTCCGTGCGTCGAGATGAAGTATTCGAGCACAGTCAGTCCTTCACGGAAGTTCGCCGTGATGGGCGTCTCGATGACTTCACCCGAAGGCTTGGCCATCAGTCCGCGCATGCCCGAGAGCTGGCGAATCTGCTGCTTCGATCCACGAGCACCGGAGTCGGCCATGATGTAGATCGGGTTCATCGCGCCTTCATCGTCCGCCCGCTTCATGTTCCCGAACATCTCATCGGCAACCTTGTCGGTGACCGCCGACCACATCTGGATGACCTTGTTCGAGCGCTCGCCGTTGGTGATGGCGCCGTCCATGTACTGCTTCTGGACTTCGATCACCTTCTTGTCCGCGTCATCCACTGTGGTGTATTTGCTGGCCGGAATGACCATGTCGTCGAGTCCGACCGACAGGCCCGAGCGCGTCGCGTAAATAAAGCCCAGCGACTTGATGCGATCGAGCATGCCCACGGTCACTTCAAGGCCCAGGTTCTGGTTGCAATAGTTCACCAACTGCCCGATACCCTTCTTCTTCAACAGGCCGTTGACGAACGGCATCCCTGCCGGCAGCGAGTCGTTCAGAATCACGCGGCCCACGGTGGTGGAGATGTACTCCTTGTTGAAGTCGACCGCCTCGGTGTGGGTCAGATCCTGGTCGTCATAGGCCGTGGTCATGTCCAGCACCTTGCCCGTGTAGCGCAGCCGAATCGGCGAAAGTGTCTCCACTTCCTTCGCTTCCAGCGCCATCAGGATCTCTTCGGTGTTGGCGAACACGCGCCCTTCGCCCTTGCCGCCCTTCTTGGCCTTGGTCAGGTAGTAGAGGCCAAGCACCATATCCTGCGTGGGCACGGTGATAGGCTGACCGGAAGCCGGCGACAGAATGTTGTGCGAAGCAAGCATCAGCACGCTGGCTTCAATCTGCGCCTCAGGCGACAGCGGAATGTGCACTGCCATCTGATCGCCGTCGAAGTCGGCATTGAACGCCGTACAAACCAGCGGATGAATTTTGATCGCCTTGCCTTCCACCAGCACCGGCTCAAAAGCCTGAATGCCCAGGCGGTGAAGCGTTGGGGCGCGGTTCAGCAGCACAGGATGATCCTTGATCACTTCTTCAAGGATGTCCCACACCACCGGCTCCTGCATCTCAACCATCTCCTTGGCCTGCTTGATGGTGGTGCAGTGGCCCGTCTGCTCCAGGCGGTGATAGATGAAGGGCTTGAACAGCTCAAGCGCCATCTTCTTCGGAAGTCCGCACTGGTGCAATTTCAATTCCGGACCGACCACGATGACCGAACGGCCCGAGTAGTCCACGCGCTTGCCGAGCAGGTTCTGACGGAAACGGCCCTGCTTGCCCTTGAGCGTGTCGCTCAACGACTTCAGTGGGCGGTTGTTGGCGCCACGCAGCACGCGGCCACGGCGGCCGTTGTCAAACAGCGCGTCCACGGCTTCCTGCAGCATGCGCTTTTCGTTGCGCACAATCACTTCCGGCGCGTGAAGGTCCATCAGCTTCTTCAACCGGTTGTTGCGGTTGATCACGCGGCGATAGAGATCGTTCAGATCCGACGTGGCAAAGCGTCCGCCATCCAGCGGTACCAGCGGACGCAGCTCCGGAGGAATAACCGGCAGCACATCCAGAATCATCCACTGCGGCTTGTTCGAGCTCTTGCGGAACGCCTCCACAACCTTCAGGCGCTTGGCATACTTCAGCTTCTTCTGCGCCGAGGTTTCAGTCTTCATGCGCTCGCGCAGCTCAATGCCCAGCTCGTCGATCTGGACGCGCTTGAGCAGCTCCTTGATCGCTTCGGCGCCCATCATGGCCTTGAAGCCCGAGGGACGGAACTGCTGATCCAGTTCGCGGAACTTGCCTTCGTCCTTGATGATCTCGCGTTCCTTCACCGGCGCATCGCCCGGATCGACCACGACATAGGACTCGAAGTACAGGATGCTCTCAAGATCGCGCAGAGAGATGTCGAGCAAGTGGCCGATACGTGACGGCAGGCCCTTGAAGAACCAGACGTGCGAGCACGGTGACGCCAGCTCAATGTGGCCCATGCGCTCGCGGCGCACTTTGCTCACGGTCACTTCCACGCCGCACTTGTCGCAGATGACGCCGCGGTGCTTCATGCGTTTGTACTTGCCGCACAAGCACTCCCAGTCGGTCACCGGTCCAAAGATGCGCGCGCAGAACAGGCCGTCACGCTCCGGCTTGAAGGTGCGGTAGTTGATGGTTTCTGGCTTGGTTACCTCGCCATGCGACCAGCTGCGGATCTTCTCCGGCGATGCCAGCATGATGCGGATTGCGTCAAAGTCAGTGATGGGGCTGGTAAGCTCAAACGGGTTCGAACGGAACAAGGCGACCCTCCTTGGCAAGCCTTTTTGAACGCCTGCCGCGGTATCTCCCGGGATTTTTTAAGGATCCTTCCTTCCCGGGTAGCGGTGTTTGCCGCTTTCAAGAAGGACCCCAAACATCAGCTTCTAGCTGGGTGCCCCCGGTCTCGACTTTGAGACCGGGGATAGCTCAGCGCTTAATCTGCGACTGCGGCTTCCGGCACCGGAAGCTTCTTGATCAGATCCGCGCGCTTGATCAATTCCACATCAAGGCACAGCGACTGCAATTCGCGAATCAGCACGTTGAACGACTCCGGAACGCCCGGTTCGATCGCCGCTTCGCCCTTCACGATGGCCTCGTAGATCTTGGTACGGCCATACACGTCGTCGGACTTCGCCGTCAGCAGTTCCTGCAGAATGTAGGCCGCGCCATAGGCTTCGAGCGCCCACACTTCCATCTCGCCGAAACGCTGTCCGCCGAACTGCGCCTTGCCGCCGAGAGGCTGCTGCGTAATCAGCGAGTACGGTCCGATCGAACGAGCGTGAATCTTGTCGTCGACCAGGTGCGAAAGCTTGAGCATGTAGATGTAGCCCACCGTTACCGGCTGCTCGAACTGCTCGCCCGTCATGCCGTCGTAGAGCGCAGTCTTGCCAGAGGAAGGCAGGCCGGCCGAAGCCAGCAGCGCCTTGATCTCGCTCTCCTGCGCGCCGTCGAACACCGCGGTCCCGAACCAGATGCCGCGCTTCATGCCAGCTCCGACGCGCAACAGCATCTCGTCGTCGAGCTCCAGCAACTGGCGCAGCGTGGCGGTCCCGGCGAACTCTTTCTTCATCAGTTCGCGCGTTGCCTCCACATCGCTGTTCTCCTTGATGAGCGCGGCAATCTTCGCGCCCAGCGCATGAGCAGCCCAACCAAGGTGCGTTTCAAGAATCTGGCCGACGTTCATACGCGAAGGCACGCCGAGGGGATTCAGAACAATCTCCACGGGTGTGCCGTCGGGCAGATACGGCATGTCTTCCTCGGGAAGGATGCGCGCAATCACGCCCTTGTTGCCGTGACGGCCGGCCATCTTGTCGCCCACGCTCAGCTTGCGCTTCATGGCGATATACACCTTCACCATCTTGATCACGCCCGGAGGAAGCTCGTCGCCCTTCTGCAGCTTGGCGATCTTCTCGTTGGTAATCTTGCGCAGCACTTCAATCTGGCGCGAGGTCATCTCTTCGATCTCATCGATCTGCTCGTTGACGCGGGGGTCCTTGTCGGCGTAGCGGATGCGCTTGAGGTTCTTCGTCGAGATGCGCTCAATCGTGTCGCGATCGAGAATGGCTCCCTTGGTCAGCAGGCGCTTGTTGGTCCGCTCGTCGTGCAGATCGGCCAGCACTTCCTTCTGTCCGAGAATTCCATCCAGGCGCTTCAAACGCTCGTCGGTCAGAATGCGGATTTCGTCGCCCAGGTTCTTCTCAAGCTTGGCCACGTACTCGGCCTCGATCAACTTGGCGCGCTCATCCTTTTCCTGTCCCTTGCGGCTGAAGATGCGCACGTCCACCACCGTGCCCTCGATTCCCGGAGGGCAGGTAAGCGAAGCGTCGCGCACGTCGCCGGCCTTTTCACCGAAGATGGCGCGCAGCAACTTCTCTTCCGGTGTCAGCTGGGTTTCTCCCTTGGGAGTTACCTTGCCCACCAGGATGTCGCCATGCTTGATCTGAGCGCCGATGCGGATTACGCCGCTCTCGTCCAGATCGCGCAGTGCATGCTCGCTCACGTTCGGAATGTCGCGCGTGATCTCCTCTGGTCCCAGCTTCGTATCGCGCGCTTCAATCTCGAACTCCTCAATGTGCACCGAGGTGTAATAGTCCTCACGCACCAGCTTTTCCGAGATCAGGATCGCGTCCTCGAAGTTGTAACCGCGCCACGGCATGAAGGCCACCAGCACGTTGCGTCCCAGCGCCAGCTCGCCCTGCTCCGTGCAAGGTCCGTCGGCGATGACCTGCCCCTTCACCACCCGGTCGCCCTCGCGAACAACAGGCTTCTGGTTGATGCAGGTGTTCTGGTTCGACCGCTTGAACTTGATCAGCTGGTAGATATCCGAACCAACTTCGCGCGACAACTGTGTCGGGTGATGTTCACCCTCCACACGCACGATGATGCGCTCGGAGTCGACCGAGTCCACAATGCCGTTGCGCTTGGCCAGAATCACGGCGCCGGAGTCGCGTGCGGTGACGCCCTCCATGCCCGTCCCCACCAGCGGAGCCTCAGCCACCAGCAACGGCACAGACTGGCGCTGCATGTTGGCGCCCATCAGCGCGCGGTTCGCGTCGTCATGTTCGAGGAACGGCACCAGCGATGCAGCCACTGAAACCAGCTGCTTCGGCGAAACGTCGATGTAGTCCACCTCGGTGCGGTTCACCAGCACAAAGTTCCCCTGGCGGCGCGCGTTCACCAGGTCTTCGGTGATCTGCCCCTCCTCGTTGAACTCGATGTTGGCCTGCGCGATGGTGTGCTTGTCCTCTTCCCACGCCGACAAATAGAAGCTGAACGGCATCTGGTCGATCTGGCGCTTGCCCGCCTTCTTCAGCGAAGCATTGAGCTTAGCGGCTTCTTCCTTTTCGATGTGATCGCCCACGCGCAGTCCGCTTTCGCCTGCATTGACAATCTCCACGTAATCCAGAATGCGCGAGTCCTTTACCTTGCGATACGGCGACTCGATAAACCCATATTCATTGATGCGCGCAAAGCAGCTCAGCGAGCTGATCAGTCCGATGTTTGGACCTTCCGGCGTCTCGATAGGACAGATGCGGCCGTAGTGCGTCGGGTGCACGTCGCGCACCTCGAAGCCTGCGCGTTCACGCGACAAGCCGCCCGGCCCAAGTGCCGACAAGCGGCGCTTGTGCGTGATTTCCGACAGCGGATTGGTCTGATCCATGAACTGCGAAAGCTGGCTCGATCCGAAGAACTCGCGGATCGCCGCCATCACCGGCTTGGCGTTGATCAGGTCGTGCGGCATGGCCGTCGA
>Ga0116135_1000071_pt1 | contig 45058 bp, 35 predicted proteins | sample June2015DPH_20_1_FD_89738 | JGI IMG/M metagenome (GOLD analysis project Ga0116135, IMG submission 89738) | Peatland microbial communities from SPRUCE experiment site at the Marcell Experimental Forest, Minnesota, USA - June2015DPH_20_10 | ecosystem: Environmental > Terrestrial > Soil > Wetlands... | reverse complement strand
TTGGGGGTCGATTCGAGCGTCTATCTCGGTCTGTCCGGTGTTGAGCAGGACGACGGTCACGCGGTCGCCGCTTGGCGACGAGAACGCCGAGACCTTCAACGCGTTCACATCGCTGCGGGCACCGATCCGCACGTACCCCGGATCGGTAAAGCGCGCGTAGTGTCTCAGAGCCTCGTACTGGTCTCGCGTCGTAACATGGCTCCCGTCGACCGAAACGAGCCCCCCCGGCGGGCGCCACACAAGATCCCAGTACAGGAAGGCCGCCACACCCTCCTCCACCAGCGAATTGTGGATGAGCCATGCGGTTTCGAAACCGCCCTCGACGCCACGGTCTTCGTCGGTTTGAAATTCGGTCTGGAATAGCGGCTTGCCCTTGGCCGCCGCGACCGCATTCTTCATCGGTTGGACGTAGCTATCGGGACCCGGACTTCGCCAGTCCCAAATGCCGTCATCGCCCTTCTCGTAAAGATGGTGGGCGATCCCGTACACGAGATCGAGATTCATGGCTCGGGTGTACACCTCGACCTTTTTGCCATGTACCCCGACGACCTCGGGACCCAACACTTTGGGCGGGGATGGCAAAGTCGACAGTCTCTCCTGCACGGCTTCGAGCGCGCGATCGTAGCCCGGGTACCGATCGGTCTCGGTCGGATCGAACCTGCAACCTTCCCAGTCGGGTGGAATGAAGTCCGGCTCGTTCTGTAGGGTCACATAGTCCGGGACGATACCCAGAGACGCGTAGTACCGGAGGGAGTCCAACCAGTAGTCTGCGAACTTCTCGTAGACAAAGTGACCGTTTTCCCTGCGTAGAGTGCAATCTTCGTTGCCTCGGCACAGCTCCTGGCCATTGGCCTTGAGCCCTGCAGGGGGCGACCACGAGCTCAGCATGATCTTTGGGCGCGATCCGAGCGCTTCGCTCGCACGACGCAGGATCTCGACTTCCTGGGCGAGATCGCCATCGTTCGGTTCGCTGCGCCGGTAGCGATTGCGGAAACGCAGGATATCGAGGCCGAGATCCGGAAACAGCACCCGGTAAAGGTCCGCGGGCGTCCCGCCGACTGCCAGGTCGATGTTGAACGCCACGGAGGCCCCGAAGCCCTCCAATGTCTGGTGGCGCTCCGCCGAAAAGAGCGACACCCCCGCAACCCCTTCCCTGTTTGCCGAACCCCCTGGCTCACCGGAGCCTGCCGGAGGGCTCGCCTTGATGCATGAGAGGAGGACAATCGCGGTCGATCGAAGTGCGTAACGACCCCATCGCTGCACGCAGAAGGCGTACGGCGACGTGTGGCGCCATGCGTGCGTCATCGGGCCGGCTGCATGTCGAAGGCTGCTTTCGGCGCCGGACCGGCCGAGCCACCGCACCCGTCCCCCTCCCCCTCCAAGAACTCCACCTCAATACGGCGGGGCCGCATAGATGTATCCGCGCCCCGACGTCGTCAAATACACACGGCCGAAAACGCTTTCGTCGCCGGCGATGAAACAAGCCCCGCACCAGCCGTATTGGTGAGTCGCGTCGTTGATCTGGGTCCAGGAGGTCCCCATTCCGTCATCGGACCGGAAGAAGCCGTACTGGCCAGCCACGGTCCCCATGAGGAACACCGCAGGATGCGTTTGGCCCGTGGCCGCCATGCCGAAGCCGACCGCGTACGGGGTCGTCACGTTGGCGACGACGGCGCTCGTGGATCCGGCGCCAGTAAAGCGGTAGAGGCCACCGCTCGAGGCAATCCACACTTCGCCGGCCACACCAAACACCGTGCGCGGTGCACCCGAGCCGGTGAACGTGTTTGCAACCTTGAACGTGGCTCCTCCATCGGTGCTGACGTACAAGTTACCGCCACTCGTCGCGTAGAACGTACCGGCGGTTACCCGATCGGAGGCCAGTAGAGCTCCGGACGGCAATCCGGTAGAAGCCGTCCACGTCATGCATTGGTTCGTGGTGAACGCTGGACTCCCATATCCAGCATACGGAGAAACGACGAACCTGCTGCCATCGGCTGCCACCGCCACGGATTGCATCTCCTTGGTCGTCGTGTACCCCGCTGGGGCGGAGGGGCACGGAGCCCATGTCTGACCGTTGTCGTTCGAGTAGGCCACATCCGACGCGACCGTGCCGCTGTCGCCGACCCGCACGACGAAATTCGTGTTGCTCTCGGCGAAGTCAATCCCGTTGGTCGTGGTGAACGTGGGGTTCAGGTACTCCCCCGTGGTCGAGTAGGTGTCGAGGCTCGTGTTGCGCATCCCGCCGAGGTCTCCAATCGCCCCCAGAAACGCCCCCTTGACGGCCGGCACCAGGAACTGCGGCACGGTTTCCTCGAGCCCTTCGTCCAAAAAGGCCCAGGTAATGCCCTGAGCATTGGAGCCCGTGGCGCCCATGATGTCGGTACTGACCCACACCCCCGCGCCTGTCCCGTACATCGCTCGATTCGAGTCGAAGGGGTCGATCGCAAGCGCCTCGACCCAGTTGGTGGCGCCTGTGCCGATGTACATCCCGCCCGACAGCCAAAATTGCGCTCCCTCGATGTCGTAGGTGTCGAGGCCCGTCGTGTTGTACGAGACCTGCGGCTGCGCGATGACGGTCCAGGTGGCGCCGCTGTCGGCGGTGCTTAGAACGAGGTCGGGTTGATAGGAGTCGAGTGTCGAAACGATGACGTGCTGCGCGTTCTGTGCATCGACGCTGATTCCGCCGGCCATGCCGGCCCAATTGGTCGCGGGCGTCACGTTGGTCCACGTCCCGGCGGCGGTCGCGTACTTCCAGACCTGTCCACTGAGCGTGCCGCCGCCGACGTCGTAGGGGCCGTAGTCGCTCGAATAAGCGAGCCAAAGCGTCCCATCGCTGCCCAGGGAGGCGTGGTGTGCCATGAGGCCGGAGGGCCCACCCGACACCTCGGCCCATGTCGTCCCCCCGTTCGTGGTTTGATAGAGATTGCTCCCGGTGCTCGTGCTCGCCGCGGCCACGTAGATGTTCGTCGAGCCCGAAGTGGTTCCGCCCTGCTTGTCGAACAGGACGATGGGCAGCCCGTAGGTGGCCTCGCCTTGAGTCGGAAAGCTGGCTACGACGGCCCACGATGAACCGGAATCGGTACTCTTGTACAGGCCACCGGTTCGGGTCCCGAAGAGAAGAATGGAGTTGTTGTTCGGATCGACGGCCAGGCGCTCGCCCATTCCACGCCCAGTCTCGTTGCCCCCCATGGGCAACGGAAACTGGTTTACGGTCCACGTATTTCCCTGATCGGTCGACCGCAGGATCACGCCGTTGCCTTGGCCGGTGAGGTACGTCCCTCCCGCTGCGTAAACGATGTTGGCGTCCGTCGGATCGGGCGCGATGCTCTCTCCGCCCATGTCGTTGCCCTGGCCCACGGAGAGGAAATCGGTCAACGGAATCCAGCGGGTGTTGGCGTCGTCCCAGCGGTAGAAGCCCCCGACATCCGTGCGGGCATACGCCAAGCCCTGTTGCGCGGGGCTGAAGACGATGCCGTCGACGAAGCCGCCACCGCCGATGGCGATACTGTTCCAGCCCGTCGGAGCTGCCCCGCCATCCGCGCCGCCGGTGCTGCTGCTGGCCGAAGAGCCGTCGGGTTGAATGCTCGCGTCGGATCCCCCGGTCCCACTGGACGAGCCCGAGCGGCTGCTGCCGGCGCCCGAGGTGGAAGACCCGGACGACGCCGTCGAGGCGGCCGATGTCGTCGAGCCGGTCGAAGAAGACGCCGCGGTCTGGTCCCGTTGGGTGTTTCCGGCCGTGCTGGAACCGCAGCCTCCGCTTGCGGAGGCAAACATGGCAAGCGTGGCCCCGGAAAGCAACAATCTCACTGCAAAGCGAACGGTCGTCATGGATTGGAAACGCCTTCGAGAGGCCGCCCTCGGGCGGAAGCGGGTGCGCGCGAACCATGCCACAGCTTGCCACGCGAGCCCACACGCATCGCCGAGCCCGTCCCGTCTGAATTCGGCCGGCGGTTCACCGCCGCGCGTTCTTGGCGAGGCAGGTTAGCGATTGGCAACAGCGCAAAATTACTGAATGTGGCTGTCGAAGGATGAGCGGATGGCCAGACGGCCCCGACCCATGCGCGTGGACCGCGACGCCCGGCACCCACAGCCTTCGCCGCCTCGCCGCTTCGGGCGCGCCCGAGCGAGTCGATGTAGGCCTTCTCGTGCTAGCTTGGAAGCGGTTGGATGTCCGCCGCGAGCTACGTGCTGCCCTTCGAGAAGCCGATCGTCGACCTTGTCGCGCGAGTCCGCGAGCTCAGAACGATGGCGCGAAGTGACGGAGCGCTCGAACCAGAGCTGCGCCGACTCGAAGAAAGGGCGTCGAAGCTCGCACGCGAGCTCTTCGCCGATCTCAAGCCATGGCAAAAGGTGCAGCTGTCGCGACACCCGAATCGACCCTACATGCTCGACTACGTCGAGCGCATGTGCGAGGACTTCGTCGAGCTCCGTGGGGATCGGCGCTTTGGTGATGACGCCGCCATCGTATCCGGGCTAACGCGCTTCCACGGTCGCTCGGTCGTGGTGATCGGTCACCAAAAAGGGCGGAGCACCAAGGAGAAAGTGGCTCGCAACTTCGGCCAGGCCAACCCCGAGGGGTACCGCAAAGCCCTGCGAATGTACGAAATGGCGAGCCGCTTTGGATTGCCCATTCTCACCCTCATCGACACGGCCGGGGCGTATCCCGGTATTGGCGCGGAGGAGCGGGGGCAGAGCGAAGCCATCGGTGCCTGCCTCGCGGCGATGTCCCGGGCGCGGGTGCCGATCGTCGCCACGATTATCGGCGAAGGCGGTAGCGGGGGGGCGCTGGCCCTCGGCGTCGCAAACCGCGTTTTGGTACTCGAATATGGCACTTACAGCGTCATCTCGCCGGAAGGCGGGGCGTCCATCTTATGGAAAGACGGCTCGAAAGCCGATGAAGCTGCCATTCGCTTCAAGATGACGGCACCGGACCTCCTGCGGCTCAAGGTGGTCGACAGCATCGTCGAGGAGCCGGCGGGCGGCGCCCATCAGGATCATGACGCCGCGGCACGACTGGTCGAGGCCGCGATTTCCCGCGCGCTTCATGAGGTGGATGCCCTCGGAGGGCCGGACGACTGGGTGGAGCATCGCTACCAACGGTTCCGCACGATGGGTGCCTTCGGTACGTGACTCGTCGTCGCCGCGAACACGAGACGTCGGCCACCGAATCGCGCCAGGTCGTAGATGCTCCCGCACGTAAAAAAATCAACCGACGGAATGACGCATCGAGTCGCGCTCGGCCTCGGGGTTGGTTACACTGCCTCAGCCACGGGTGGGTCCTCGTGCAATCGGCATCACTTTCTTGACGCGAGACGTCTTTCTGGTCGACGGCTAATGCGATCGTCGGAAAAATTCTACCTCAGCCCGGCGGCCCATTTGCCGCGTTGGTAGCCATCGGACAGCGGGGAGCAGACATGGAGGCAGGTCAAACCATCGCAGGCAAGTATCGCCTGAACCGACCGCTGGGCGCGGGCGGAATGGCGTCCGTCTGGTCGGCTACAAACGTTTACACGGACCGACAATTCGCCATCAAGTTCATGCTCCCGCAAGTCGCGGGCACGCCGGAAGCGGCACGCAGGTTCCTGCGCGAGGCGAAGGTCAGCGGACGCATCAATCATCCCAATATCATCGAGGTGATCGACGTTGGACAAGCGCAGGACGGTGCGCTGTTCCTCGTGATGGAGCTTCTCAGCGGTCTATCGCTCGACGCCGCCGTGCGACGGCGAAATCCACCGATGACCGTACGCGACTTTTTGGCCATCATGCGCGACGTCGCGAGCGCGCTCGGGGCGGCCCACGCCGCTGGCGTGATCCACCGCGATTTGAAGCCGACCAACATATTTCTGCATACGGACCGCAACGGAAAGGTCGTACCTAAGCTCCTCGACTTTGGCATCAGCAAGGTTCTCGAAGAGGGGCGCGAGGGCCTCACGGCGGTCGGAACCGTGCTCGGTTCCCCGCTGTACATGAGCCCGGAACAGGCCATGGGGGCGGACGGAATCGACGGACGAACCGACGTGTTCGCGTTCGGTGCGATCCTCTTCGAGGCACTGTGCGGGCGTCGCGCGTATTCGGGCGCCAATCTGCATGCGCTCATCGTCGCCATCGCGACGACCGCGCCAAGGAATATCGACGACCTGGCGCCCGAACTTCCGCAAGCACTTCGGGCCCTCATTCGCGACTGCATGGCGAGAGACAAGGCGCAGCGATTGGCGTCGTTCAAGGTGGTCGCCGAGCGGCTGACCGCGGTGATCGATCGTCTTGAGGCACCCGAGCGCCGGCTTCCGGACGCATCTCAAGGAAACCTCCCGGACGAAAGCGAGACGCCGCGTCCGAACGAACCGAACCACAATCGCACCGGCGAGCGCGCCGCCGCGCCTGCGGCCGGAGACTCCGGAGGCACGTCGCCCCCCATCTCGATCCCCATGTCTGCCCCCGTGTTGGCTCCACCCGCTTTGGCTCGACCTCGTGGTCGCTTCGCATCGCTCGCTCTAGGCTATGCCCGAGCCGGGCTCCCTTCGGCGACGGGGGTGCTTGCCTTCTTGGCCCTCATCGTTGCGGTCGCCGGGCTGGTGCGTCGCGGTGGTTCCCCGCACGCCGAAACGGCGGGGCTGAGGCCCGCAACCGCCGCTCCGACGGTTCCGCTCGCCGAGGCGCTGACGCCGTTGGCCGGATCGGAGCCATCGCGAAACGTCCCAACGGTTTCCGTCGACGCATTGCCGGTGGCGGCTCATGCGATTGCTTCCCGTGCGAGAAACGGCGGGCGACTCAGTATCGCCGCCACACCTGGGTCTTGTTCGGTCTCGATCGACGGCATCCCACACGGCGTCACTCCCACGCGCGGTCTCGAAGTGAGCGCCGGTACCCATCACGTCGAATGCGTGACACCTAGGGGGCAGCCAGAGACCGCCACAGTCACGGTGAGCGAAGGAAGCGAGTCGCGGTACCGATTCACGCTCCCCGATGAGCCGTGACGAAGCGCTGCACCGCGCCATCGCCGACGCCTGTCTCGGCGTGGATGCGGGCGAGGAAATCGCACGTGACTTGCCAGGATTTCTCATCGCGCGCGGCGTCGAAGGTGAGGACGTGGCTTGCTCAGTCGGCCATCGACGCGGGCTCGCCGTGTATCGGAGCTTGGTTCGAAACGGGCTCTCGAGCATCGTTTTGCGCAGACTGTCACGCACGCGCGCCCGTCTGAACGGCGCTTGCGAGGGACGCTTCGATGGGGATCTCGCCCAGTTTCTCGCTGAACGCGGGCCCCGGACGCGCTACCTTCGGGACGTTCCCGCCGAGTTTTTCGCGTGGACGGTAGCGGGATGGATTGCAGACCCTCACGTGCCCCGATATGTGCCGGATCTAGCGGCGTTTGAGCTCGCCTGCTTCGACCTGGCAACTTTCGAACCTGCGCACCCGCCGGAGCCGCTCGCGGCTGTGGCGCTCGATCGAGCGGTCGTGTTTACGCCATCGACGCGGATCCGACGCTACTCCTGGGCCGTTCACGAGCTGCACGATGCCGGCGACTCGACCGAGACGCCAGCTTGCCGCGATGTCAGCCTGCTCGGCTACCGGGACGGCGATCACGTTGTCGGCTGGCTCGCCCTAACTCCACTGGCGGCAGCCATCGTCGACCGACTCCTTGGGGGAGAGCCCATGGGGCAAGCGATCGAGCGAGCCTGTCAAGCGTCGCACGCCGCGGCGGATCCGAAAGACATGGCAGGCTTGTTGGCCGATCTGGCCAGCCGGGGCGTCATCCTCGGCGCGAAGGAGCGTGGAACGGAGTCGACCCCAGTCTAGGTTTGAAGGTGCCCGAGTTCTGTGCGCGCCCCATCCGTCGTCGCATCGGACGCCTCGAAGGATCGCCGCATGGTGCGAATGCGCGTCAGCTCGTCGAACAGCTCATCCAAAGGTGGGACATTCTGATCGCGCTCCAGAACGATCGGCACCGGCCCGGTTCGTACGAGAACGCGTCGCAGAAGCCCAAGCACCGGCGGGGGTACTGCGGCCCCGTGGGTATCGACGATCATCGCCCCAGTGGAACCCGCGGACTGCCGGTCGCCGAGGCCTCGATCGTCGACCGCGAACCATTCGTGGCCCGCTACGTGGATCTCCACGACGCGTTCGAGCGGCGCAGCGCGCATCCAGGCGTCCACATCGAAGCCGAAGTTGCATGCGTTGACGTACGCATTGTTGACGTCCAAGAGGAGACTGCAGTCGGCCTCGTGGCATACACTGGAAAGAAATTCGGGCTCACTCAGGTCGGCGCGACCGGGATGCCAGTAATAGCTCACGTTCTCGACCGCGAGCGGGCGCTGGATTGCGTCGCGCGCCCTTCGAATGCGGTCGGCGATCCGCGTGACGTTGCTGCGCGTGAACGCTACCGGCAAGAGCTCGTGGAGAACGCGACCGCCGGCCTCACAAAAGCACAGGTGATCCGAGTGCCATGGCGCGCCCACGCGATCGAGTACGGCGGCCAACTCGCCGAGATATCGTTGGTCGAGGGGATCCAGTCCCCCCAACGAGAGGGTCAAGCCGTGCGTCACGATCGGAAACCGATCCGCGACCCATTCGAGAGCGGCTGCAGCCGAGCCACCGCGCCGTACGTAGTTTTCCGGCGTTATTTCGAAAAAATCGATCGGGAACACAGACGATGACAAAGCGCGAGATCGCGCATCACCCAATGCGCTGCCCTTCTGAATCAACTCGTCGACGAAGTCCCAGCGAAGGCCGAGACCCACGCCGCACACAGGACTCGTCACAGGATTTTCTTCTTCGTGTCGCCACCGCACGTACCCGCGCCGCAGCTGGCCTCCGCATCCGAGGCCTTCGGCGCAGCGGTCTTCTTGACGGCCACCTTGGACGCGATCGGCTTCGCCGGGGCCACGCTCGCCGCCGAGGAGGGCGCCGTCGAGGGAGCCGCCATCGGTGCCGGAGGCGGCGCATCGCTCGTTGGCGCAGCGACCGCCACGGCGGCCATCGCCGGTTGCGCACTCGCCGGGGCCGCGGGTGAGGTCGCGTTCGATTTGGCGGAAGTCCTGGCTTCGCCTCCGCAACCTCCGGCCGAGCACGACGCCTGCGCGTTGCCGCTCGGCAGCGCCGGCTTGGCGGGCGCCACGACCTGCACCGGCTGAGGCGTCGCACCCGCACACCCCACGATTGCCGTGGTTCCCAACGCCGTCAGGATCGCGGCAAAGCTTTCGAACGACAAATCGTGGCGCATTGTCTCGCAGGCTCCTCTTTAGACTTGGCTTCTTCGCTCGTCATGGGGGTGCGCGCGGCTCTCGCCGTCTCGACCGCCCAACAACATCCAGCTGCAGAATACGAGGATACGGCACGGAGCACGCGATGGTTTCACAATTGTCGCTCGAGCCCCCCCGCGCACCGATGTCAGGAAGGCGCCTGCCCCCGTCCGGATCTGATAACCGAGTTCCCATGAGCCGCACGTCCGTGAACCGCACCGCAGGTGAACAGGTCCGCACGCACCGCCTCATCCGAGCCGATGCGATCGATCTGGCGCGGCACGTCGCACCGCTGAAGGCGCAGCTGGCGTACCTCGACCCACCGTTCAACGTGGGCGCGGTCTTCGGGGCACGTGCGAGTGGGGGCGGTTCCCGAGCCAACGGTCGCCTTGCGTACGAAGACCGATGGCCCTCCATCGAAGCGTACCTGGACTGGCTTGCGCCCAGGATCGCCGCCGTGCGCGACTGCCTCACGGACGACGGAACGATGTGGCTGCACCTCGACCACCGCGCCGTGCACGAGGCGAAAGGCGTCTGCGATCGCGTATTCGGTCGGACCGCGTTCTTGGGTGAGGTCGTTTGGTTGCCCGGCAATGGGGCGCGCGGAGCCCACCGGGGTCCTCCGATCACCCACCAGACGCTGCTTCTGTATCGGCGCTCGGGCGCCTTCGTATGGAATGCACGCGCCCCGGTGCTGCGGGAGCCGTTCGCCGCGACGAGCCTTGCCATGCACTTCACGCGAGTCGACTCCCTGGGGCGTCGCTACCGCGAGCGGACGATCGGACGGCGCACCTATCGGTACTATGCCGACCAGGGCCGTGCGCTCGGCAGCGTTTGGACGGATTGCCCCGCGATGGTAGCGAATACGCCGCTCAGGCGCGAAGCCACTGGCTATCCGACACAAAAGCCGCTCAAGCTCCTCGAACGAATCGTTTGCGCATCGACTCGCGAAGGGGCGCTGGTCGTCGATCCCTTCTGCGGGTCGGGGACTGCGCTCGTCGCGGCGGCAAGACTCGGCCGATCGTTTGTCGGCTGTGACCTCGGCGCGCTCGCAATCGCAACGAGCGCCCGGCGCCTTGCCGAGAACGGCGTTCGTGATTTGATGGGCGACTGCCCGGCGGGCGACGCCCTTGAATGAGCACACTCGCCGCGGGCAACCGACTCGCTTCGGACATCGCGAGGGCGAGTACAATCATCCGATGCTCGATGCCGACAGGCGCCTCTACCCGCTGTTCGTGAACCTTGCGGGACGCAGGGTTCTCGTTGCGGGAGCCGGAGCCGTCGCGACTCGCAAGATTGCGGCTCTCATCGACATCGGCGCACGGGTGTGCGTCGTCGCTCCGAAGGCAACCGACGACGTCGAGCGACTGGCGCGCGAGGGAGCGATCGAGTGGCGCGCGCGGCCATTCCAAAGCAGCGACGTCGACGGAGCGTGGCTGGTCATCGCGGCCACGTCGGACGGCGCCGCGCAGCGAGCGATCGCAGCGGAAGGCGAAGCGCGGCGGGTCTTCGTCGTCGCCGTGAACGGGCATCGCGGCGCGACCGCATGTTCGGGTGCGATCGTGCGGCGCGATCCGCTTCTCATCTCGATCTCGTCGTCGGGATCGGCGCCCGCGCTTAGCCGGCTGATCCGGGAGATACTCGAGCAAGTGCTTCCGGCAGAGGACTGGATTGAGCACGCCAAGCGGATGCGCGCGAAATGGATCGAGGCTGGCACGCCGAGCTCCCAGCGGTTCGGCGAATTGGTCAAGGAGCTCGCCGCAAGAGCGCGGGTACGGGCGCGTCCGAGGCCATGGCTTCGACGCGCCGAGCCACGACCTCGCCGACGATGAGCAACGCCGGCGCGACGATGCCGGCGTCCTTCGCGCTGGCGCCGACCTCTGCGATCGTCGACACGACGATGCGACAATCCGGCAGGGTGGCTCGCGACACGAGGGCCGCCGGCGTGCTCGGCGCCCAGCCCTGGGAGACGAGGCTGGCGCATATCTCGTCAATCCGACCGAGGCCCATGTAGAACACAATCGTCCCGTTCATCGCTCGATCGGCAAGGCTCGAACTGCCCGCGGCGTGAGCCGTCACGAACGTGACGCTCGAGGCGCATTCGCGGTGCGTGAGAGCAATGTTGGCTGCGGCCGCCGCGCCCAGCGCCGCGGAAATGCCGGGCACCACTTCGAACGGAATCCGAGCCGCGGCGAGCTCCTCGGCCTCCTCGCCTCCGCGGCCGAAAATGAACGGGTCTCCCCCTTTCAACCGTACGACGTCGTGGCCGTCGAGCGCTCGTTCGATGACGATCGGATGAATGCGCCCTTCGTGATGGCGAGACCCTTTTGCTCTGCGGCCAACCGCAATCCGTTCCGAGGTTTTGGGTGCGATGTCCAACACTTCCGGCGCGACCAACTCATCGTATGCGACGACCCGGGCTCGAGCCAAAAGCCGGTGGGCACGCACTGTCAGAAGATCGGGATCGCCGGGCCCGGCACCCACGAGCCAGACTTTGCCGCGACGAACGCCACGCACACCGTACGCTCGCGGCCTCACGCCTCTTCGACTCCCCAGCGGCGGGCAATGGCACGATCGATGGGCGAAAATAAGACAATTTCGCTCGATCGACTGAGCGCGACGATGACTACGACCACGGCAAGAACGAGCGACGTATCGCCGAGATCGCGACCGGTTTCGAGCAGCTGACCCAGCCCGCCGGAAACGAACAGCAGCTCGCCGGCCATCAGCGAACGGAGTGCGAACGTCCAGCCCAGCTTTGCGCCCCCCAGGATGCCCGGCAGCGCCGCCGGCATGGTTACGGCAAACATCAGCCGTGCACCGCGTGCTCCCATCGTCCGGGCCGCCCGTTCGATGGAAGGCGTCACGTGGCGCACTGCGTTTTCCGTGGCCACTGCCACCGGCAACGCGGCGCCAAGAACCACGACAAGCTGGATCGCAAGCTCGCTCAGCCCAAACCACAAGATGGCGAGCGGGAGCCAACAAATAGAAGGTACGGAGCTCAGGCCAAGCACGACGGGGCCAGCCGTATCCTTGAAAACACGACTGCGGGCAAGCCCTATTCCGAGCGGAATTCCGAGCGTCAGCGCCGTCCCATAGCCCAGGACGAGCCGTACGGCGCTCGTGGCGACGGCGCGCACGAGCGTTCCGTCGCGCACCCCAGCGGCCATGGATCGACCCACCTCGAGGGGCCCAGGCGCGAGGGGCGTGCGAGCGATCTCAGATGCCCCCGCCCAGATGACGACGAGGATCGCTGTGACCACGACTCCCCGGAGCCAGCCAGGCATCGTCCGCCTCCTCTCGCGCCACTTTTTCGACCTCGCTGGCGATGCGGCGCGCGATGCCGGCCGCGAGGCTGGAGACACGCGCGTCGTTGGCAGCGCGTGGCCGCGGAACGTCGACGTATTCCTCGTGAAGGACACGCCCCGGGCGCGTCGCCATGAGTACCACGCGATCCGCAAGCCGAACGGCTTCCCTCACATTGTGAGTCACGAAGATCACCGTTTTCCGCGTCGCAGTCCAGATTCGCTCGAGCTCTCCCTGCAGAATCTCGCGCGTCTGCGCGTCGAGTGCTGCGAAGGGCTCGTCCATCAGAAGGACCGCCGGATCGGTTGCGAGAGCGCGTGCGATGGCCCCGCGCTGACGCATACCTCCCGACAGCTCGTGTGGATAACGATCCGCAAAGCGCCAGAGATGCACCAACCGCAGAAGCTCTTCGCTGCGAGCGGCGCGAGCCGTCCGCCGCAGGCCCTGCAACTTCAAAGGAAACTCCACGTTGCCGCGAAGCGCAAGCCACGGAAAAAGGGCCGCGTCCTGGAAGACCATGGCCCGGTCGGGTCCAGGTGATGTGACTTCCGCGGCCCGATAGCGAACGTGGCCCTGCGTGGGCCTTACCAGCCCCGCCACCAAGTTCAGAATCGTCGATTTGCCACTCCCGGACGGGCCCAAAAGGCACACGAACTCTCCAGCGGCGATACGAAGCGAAACACTTTGCAAGATCTCGATGGACCCTTGTTTTCCGCGGATGGTGAGCGATACGGCATCGAGTGTCACGTTTGCGTCGGCGCACGCGCCAGGCGTCGAGATCGCAGCCGCCCCCAGCGACGTCGGCTGCGGATCCATCCAGGCCTTCGCAAATGCGAACACGGGCTCGTTATATTGAACCGGGCCGCTTGCGTCAAAGGCGTTCGGGCCCTCTCGTGCCTCGATTGAGACCTGCGCCGCGTAACATCCGGCCTAGCGGACGGGCGTCACCGGTCGTAGACGATGATGTTGTGGTAACGCGCCTCTCCGCTCGACGGGTTCTCGTAGGCATGGGGGCGGTCTGCAGCGAACGCGACGGAATCGCCGGCAGCGAGGTCATGCATCTCTTCGGCAACACGCATCCTCAACTGCCCGGTCAGCACCACGAGGACCTCGTGGGTTCCGGGCGCGTGCGCTTCGGAAGCGTGCACCGCCCGCGCCGCCAAGCGAAGCTCGTAAAGCTCCACGAGTGGCGAGGCACCGAGCGGTGACAGCGGACGGCTTTCGAATTTGCCGTCCGCAGAACGAAGCACCTGAGCGTCTCCGCGTTTGAGCACGACCACTCCCGATCGGGGAGCGCCGATCAGCTCCGCGAAGGGCACACCCAGACCGACGGCGATCTTCCAGAGCACGCCAACCGTAGGATTGCTTTTGCATGTCTCGATCTGCGAGAGGGCGGCACGGCTGACTCCGGAGGATCGCGCCAAGTCGTCCAACGAAAGCCCGCGAGCCTTCCGGCGTTGTCGCAGGTTCTCGGCGACACGGCGACCGAGTTCGGCCGCGCCGACGTCGTCGCCGGGTCCGGCCAGGGGCCGATTCGCCTTGCGCGTGACCACTTTTGCCTCCATTTTTTGCTCGCGTGATCGAACGGATGAAGTGCCACTGCCGACCGGACGCGCGGGTCGCACCGTATCACGGCAGTCCGCCCGTGCACTCCGTTCGCGCTTTGGAGGATCCAGAGCGCCCGCTCGCCCGAAGCGCCTTTCCAGAGGCGCAAGCCATTCTGCGGGCGAGACCCGCCGCGTCGCCCGAGCCGTGACAACGCACCCGCCCACGCGCAGGGAGTTGCTGGCGGGAGCCTGCTCGACCGCTTTGCTGGGTGCGAGCGGATGCCGGAGGGAGAGCGATGGCATCGTACGCATCGGCTTCATGACAAACCTGACCCACGCCCCGGCCATCGTCGGCTTGGCGTCCGGACGCATTGCGCGAGCGCTCGGGGTTCCCGTCGAGCCGCGCAGTTTTCGGGCGGGACCGCGCGTCGCCGAAGCGCTCGTCGGCGAGGCCATCGACGTCGGCGTCGCGGGTCCCTCTGCCCTCATTTACACGAATGCACGACACCGCAACGGCGTGCTTCGGGTGCTGTCCGGATGCTGCTCCGGCGGCGCCTCCTTCCTCGTTGGGACAAACTCCGGGATTCGAGTGCCAGGCGACTTGCGCGGCAAGACGCTCGCAACAACGCAGATCGGGACGACACAGGACATTTCGCTGCGCAAGTATCTCCGGGCGCACGGGTTCGCGCCTGCTGAACGCGGCGGCGACGTAACGGTCCATGCACTCGACGCCACCACCATCCTGACCGAAATGCGTCGAGGCGCTCTCGATGGCGCTTGGCTGCCCGAACCGTGGGCCACGCGCGTTGTGCAAGACGCCGGCGCCGTCCGCCTCATCGACGAGCGCGACCTGTGGCCCGATCGTCGATTCCCGACAGCGCTCGTCGCGGCTCGAGGAGAGTTCGTTCGAGCGCGCCCGGATCTCGCGAGGCGCCTGACGGTCGCCATCGGCGACGAGGTCGATCGCGCACTCGGCGGCGCAAAGCAGACGTGCGAAGAAGCGCGCGTCGAGCTCGGCCGTCTCGTCGGCAAGACTCTGCCGCCATCGCTCATGAGCGAGGCCTGGCGATGGGTCGACTTCACCCGCGACCCGCTGCGCGACGCCCTGGAAACACTGGCGGCGGACGCAACGGCCCTAGGCCTCGCCCCGGCATCCACGTGCCGCAACCTGTTCACCTGACTCGGGCCTTCTCGGCAGTGGGCTTGGCGGTTCTCCGTTCGCCCACAACCGCCCGAAATCGGAAAAAGAGCTCCCGCGTTCATGACTGGCCGGCTCGACGCGAGCGCTTTGCGGCGATCTTCGCGAGCAATTCTTCGCGCGTCACGCCAAGTCTCGAAGCGGTCTTCTGCGCCAGCGACGTTCGCGCCACACCGGGCACGAAGCGGTACGTCGCGCGCTCGGACCCATCGAGTTCCACTTGGATGAACTCGAGTGGGATGGAACCGTTTTTCGCCTCGCGGGCAAGGCCCGCGGCGAACTGCAGCAAATGTGTCGTGGCGAACGCTCGGACCCCGAGCTCCGGCAAGAGGGACAGAACCAGCCGGGCGATCTCCTCGCCTTCGGAAGGATTCGTCCCGGAGCACAGCTCGTCGAGGACCACGAGCGCGCCCGGATCGAACTCGTCGAACAGGCGACGAATCCGAAGCAGCTCCATCCCCAGATGGCCTTCCGGCTGGTCGGAACGCGCTTCCTCGAACAGCGATGCAAAGAGCCCCGACGCGAGCGGAACACGAGCGCCCCTCGCCGGAACAAATAGACCCACTTGGGAAAGCAGCTGAGCAATGGCAACGGACTGCAGAAGCCGCGTCTTGCCTCCGGAGTTGGGACCCGTCACGACGACAATCGCGTTCGGTCCTGCGTGCAAATCGCAGGGGACGGGTTGAACACCCGCGGCGAGCAGCAGCGGATTGAACAGGCCTTGTAGATCGAGCGCCGAGTCGGGCGCCGTCAAGGTGGCCAGAGTCACCGACAGGCCCAGAGCGCGCGCCCGATCCCGAAAGCAAAGCGCGCCTAGGACGACCTCTATATCTCCCAGAAGCTGAAAGAGCGGCGCAATCGAGCCTTCGACACCGGCGAAGACCTCGGAGAGCAACCGTTCCGCGATTTCGCCGGCGGTTGTTCGGAACCCACGCCCGAAAAGAACGATACGAGCGAAAAATCTGCGCAACGCCGGGACGTAGAACGGGTTGGAGCGATTTTCTTCGACGCGCACGATTTGTAGCGCTCGGACCTCTCCGTCCGCTCCGACTCGTACGCGAAGATCGAGCGAGCCGAGATGCTCGTCGTGCTCGAGAAACGCGACGAGGCGGCGATAGCCGTCGCTGTCGGCCACCGCAACACCGAACGCCCGAAGTCGACTCAGCGCAGACGTTGCGCCGGCGAACGACTGCGCCAAGAGCTCGAACGCGCCTCGCACTGCCCGAAGAATCTCAACCCGCCGTACACGAGGCGCGGGCTGTCGCGGCGCGCAGAGAAGTCCGCGAATCCTCAAGATGGAGAGGTAGACGCTCTCGAGCTCGGACCGCGCGGCCGGTACGTCGACGAGCTCTGCCAGCACGCTCTGCCGGATCTCGACGTGGCGTGCGTCGTGGGGGGGTGCCGCAAGCACTCGCGCTGCGTACCGGCCGGAAGCGCGATACCCCTCGGCACCGACACGAAGGGCCAGGCACTTATCGACGATTTCGTCGACATAGACGTCCCGGACGAAGCCATCGCGCTCCCAAGACGATGCGGGCAGATCGGCAGCGCCGACCACGTCGTCGAACGCCGCCTGGGGAGCGCCCGCGGCGAAGGCAAAGACGAGAGCCTGACGCAGCGCAGCGGTGCTGATGCGCATGCGCGCGTCGGCGCTCAGCAAGTCAGGGATCGGTAACGCGACCGTGGACATGGCTGAGAGGGTCCCCTTCAACCGCTCCGTTGGACGGGAACCCTCTCGTTGGCGTCTCGACCCAGAGTCAGGTGGCCGGGCTTCACTTCTTCTTCGTGTGACACCCCAAGCAGCCGAACCCTTGGCCCGTCTTCGGGTCGTAGGGTGACTCGCCAAGGAGCTCGGCCATCGTTGGCTCGACTTGCTTCATCATGAAATCGACAGCCTTCGGATGCTTCGCGTGCATGGCCTTCATCCCGGCGGGCGTAAGCTCAAGCTTGGGGAGGTCGGGGTTCGGCATTTTGAAACTGCCATCCTTGACCCCCGCCCCATGGCAGAGGACGCATTTGGTCTCGGCGTAGGCCTTTGCGTCAAAATCATGAAAGAGTGCGCCCATCTTGGGCATTACGGTCGACTTCATATACGCCAACTTCTGATCATGCGTCCACTTCTCCCAGTCGCCCGGTCCAGGAGGACCCGCGGCCTCGGATCTCGCCGACGTGGAAGCCGCCGCGCTGGGCGCCGGAGCAGCGCTCTCGGCAGCGGCGGCGCTGCTCGCGGATGGCGCGCTGCTCGCTGGTTGGCCGCTCGCCGCCTCGGAGGACGAGCTCGACGTGGCCGGTGGATTGCTCGGCTGATTGACCTCCGGCTGGCCGCCGCCGCACGCGACGGCGAATGCTGGAACGATGAGAGCGATTGCGCACATGGCTATGAGACGCTTCATGGCGCCCTTGGATGCACCACGAGCCCAGCCGTTGCAAGGCCATTCGTCCCGTCCAGCGTCGAAGGTCGGCATCTCGGCCAACCGGGGCCATCCGGTCAAGCTCGCTCGACAGCATCTCGGCCAACGGGGGCCATCCGGTCACGCTCGCTCGACGGCGACCACGCCCTTGACTTTCTGCAGCGATCGCATGACCGCCTTCAACTGCTGCAGATCCTCGCACACGAACGAAAACAGGTTGACGGCTCGCCCGTCGTCACTCGCCCGGCAGTTTGCCTCGCTGATGTTGATGCCTTGCGCCATGAACGTCTGACCGACGTTCGCGAGAATGCCAGGGAGATTCGCCGTGACCACGCGAACCTGCACGCTGCGATTGATGCGTGCCTTGCTGTCCCACGTAATTTCGACACGCCGTTCGGGATCGGTATCGAACGCCTTGGGACAGCCTCGTCGGTGGATCGTGACGCCGCGCCCGCGCGTGATGAAGCCGAGGATGTCGTCGCCGGGCAACGGATTGCAGCACTTCGCGTACCGCACCAGTACGTCGTCGATGCCGTTGATCCGAATCGCGCCTTCGTCACGCTTGATGACTTTGCGAACCAGACCCGCCAGTCTGCCCTCGCGCAGCGATGCAGGGGGCCTGCTCTCGCGCCCGTCTTCGTCGGGTGGCGCGACGAACTTGATGATCTCGTCCGGATCGATCTTTCCGTAGCCGATTCCAATGAAAAGCTCTTCGAGATTCGAGACCTTCAGGTGCTCGAAGAGCCGGCGTAGCTCCGACTCGTTCTTAAGGAGCTTGCTCGCGCTCATCCCTGCGTCGTGAAGTCCGCGCTCGAGAAGCTCTTCGCCGAGGCGACGGCTCTTGTCGCGTTGGTCCTGCCGGAAGTAGTTGCGGACCTTGGCGCGTGCCCGCGTCGTTCCGATGAAGTCGAGCCAGTCCTTGCTCGGACTCTGGTGCGTACTCGTCAGGACCTCGACGACGTCGCCGTTGCGCAGTTTGTAGCGCAACGACTCCATCTTGCCGTTGATCCGTGCCCCGGTGACGTGATCTCCGAGTTGAGTGTGAATCTGGTACGCGAAGTCGATAGGGGTCGCTCCCCGCGGAAACACCCGCACGTCTCCTTTCGGAGTGAAGACGTAGACCTCGTCCTGAAAAAGGTCGACCTTGACGCCCTCGAGGAATTCGGCGGGATCCTTGAGTTCCTTTTGCCACTCGAGAAGCTGCCGCAGCCACGAGAAGCGCTGCGCGTCTTGCTCTGCGATGCCACCGCCGCGTTCCTTGTACTTCCAGTGCGCCGCAATTCCGCGTTCGGCGACCCGGTGCATCTCTTGCGTTCGAATCTGAATCTCGATCCGCTCGCGCCCAGGGCCGATGACCGTCGTATGCAACGACTGATACATGTTCGGCTTGGGCAGCGCGACGTAATCCTTGAATCGGCCCGGGACGGGCGTCCATTGCGAATGGATGACCCCGAGTGCGGCATAGCAGTCGCTGACGCTCTCCACGAGGACGCGAAACGCAATGAGATCCTGCACGCCTTCGAGGCCGGACTCCTGCGCCTTCATCTTGCGGTAAACGCTATAGAGGTGCTTCGCCCTGCCGGTGACTTCGGCTGCGAAGCCTTGCTCGGCCAGACGGCTCGACAGCGTCTTGCAGACCTCGGCAATGTATTTGTCGCGCTCGCGCTTCGTCTTCGTCATTTGCGCCACGAGCTCGGCGCAAGCCTCGGGCTCGAGATATCGGAAACTCAGGTCCTCGAGTTCGCTCTTGAACGCCTGAATGCCCAGCCGGTTCGCGAGCGGCGCGTAGATCTCGAGCGTTTCCTGCGCGATTCGCTCCTGGGAGTCGTGGCCCATGTGTTCGAGCGTCCGCATGTTGTCAAGACGATCGCAGAGCTTGATCAGCAAGACGCGGATGTCCCGCGCCATGGCAACGACCATCTTGCGGAAATTTTCGGCCTGACGATCCTCCTTGGATGTGAAGTTGATCTTGGAGAGCTTCGTCACGCCGTCGACCAATTCGGCGACCTCGACGCCAAATTCCTTCGTCAGCTCATCGCTGGTCGCGAGCGTGTCCTCGACGACGTCGTGCAAGAGGCCCGCACAGACGCTTGCCGCGTCGAGACGCAGATCGGCCAAGATACCCGCGACACTCACCGGGTGCACGATGTAAGGCTGACCCGATTTGCGCGTTTGCCCCGCGTGCATGCGGTAGCTGTAGTCGTATGCTCGCTGAATGAGGTCGGGGTCGACCGTGGGCTGGTAGGCCTTGACCCGTTTGATAAGTTGTTCGGCCTGGAGCATCGGCGGAGCCGCGATCGTGCGCAGCCCGGACGTGAAACGTAACACCTCCACTTTCTTCGAGCAATTCAGCCGACCTGCCCATGACGCATCTGCCCTTTGGACCCACCGCCGCACGCCGGTCGGGCGACGACGGTCCCGGGCCGGCGCGCGCTCCGTTGCGTGAGCAAGAACGGGCAATCCACGAATCGCCCGATCATTTCGTGGTCGAGCCAACGGCCCGCCGCGCGACCGTATACGTGCACTTTCCTTGGTGCCTGGCCAAGTGCCCTTATTGCGACTTCGTGAGCTACGTCGACCCGCGAGCCGACAGTACGTCGTACACAGCCGCCGTGTTGCGCGAGCTCGAAGCCCGCGCCCCGCTTCTCGACAGCGCGGACACGCCTGAAGTCGAGAGCATTTTTTTTGGCGGGGGCACCCCGAGCCTCTGGGACGCGCGAGAGTTGGCGCAGGTCGTCGCGGCGATTCGCAATCGACTGCGCGTCGTGGATCCTTTCGAGATCACGGTCGAATGCAACCCGACGTCGCTCAACCACCGGAAGGCGCGCGCCCTGGTCGACGCGGGCGTCAATCGACTGTCGATTGGCGTGCAATCGCTTCGCAACGAGCGACTGCGATTTCTCGGACGCCTGCACGACGCTCCGGGCGCGATCGGTGCCGTGCGCGATGCGATTCGCGCTGGCGTGCCGCGTGTTTCCGCCGACCTCATTTTCGGCACGCCCGGACAGTCCCCTTCTGAGGCCTGCGCCGAGGCGATCGAACTGGTCGAGCTCGGTCTTGCCCACGTGTCCTGCTACCAGCTGACCATCGAGGCGGGAACGCGATTCGGCGAGCTCGCGCGACGCGGTCGTCTGCCCCTGGCGGACGAGGGTGCCGTGGCCGACGCCTTTCTCGCGATCGACGCCGCCCTGACCGAGCGTGGACTTCGCCACTACGAAGTCTCCAACTACGCGCGTCCGGGCGAAGAAGCGCGCCACAATCTCGCGTACTGGCGGGGCGACGAGTACCTCGGCCTCGGCTGCGCCGCTTATGGCTTCGTCCGTGACCGCTCTCCGGATCCGGAATCCGCCGTCCGGGGAGTGCGCTGGCGCAACATCGCGCAGCCGAACCAGTACGTCGCGTCTACACACGCGGCGCGTCCCGGTCGGGTCGGTGTCGGCGACGGCATTTCGGAATCGAGCGAAGGCTTGGACGCCGAGTCACTTTTGCGCGAGCGGATCATGCTCGGATTGCGCGTACACGACGGCTTGGACGTCGCCGCGGCCGCTCAAGAGCTCGGAGTCCATGGTTGGACCGCGGAGCGCGAGCGCACAGCGATCTGGCTTCAGGCCCGGCAACGTCTCATCCGGGACGGAGCGCGGATCCGCATCCCTCCAAGCGCGTGGCTCTGGACCGACGACACGAGCGCGAGGCTCTTTTAAGAATGCGTACCGAACTCGCTGGTTGACCTCCAGCGGCCGATCGAGCAGCCCAGCCATAGCCGTCGCGCCATGGATCCCCGCACCCCTCCGAGGTCGGTCCCACCTGCGGACGAGCAGGAGATAAGGTGTGGACTACGCTGAACGGATCTGGGGAAGATGGGGATCTCCTGTTCAGATCCTCGGGGTGAGGGACGGTCGGCCACGGTCGAGGTTCCCCGGAGCGCCGGAGGCGACGCTAGGGGCGGCACACCCACACAATACGTCGTACGTTTTGCTGGACAAGCCCAATATCTAGGGGGTAGCGTCGTATCTCAGCACAAGGCCGGGAGCGTCAACCACGGTGCTGCCCGGTCCATCTTTGTCTACGTGATCGTACTGAACATAATAGCAACATGCTCGGGTGAAGGCTGCTCAAACTAAGGCACCTGTCACGAGCGAAGAGCAATCGAATGGACGCCTCGCCGGCCTGACAGGGTGGGCGACGAGGTTGCTTGCGCGCACTTGCCCCGCGGCAGGGAGCGCGGTGGTCTCTGTATTGCCCGGAGGTAGATCATGGCTAATTCACATATGGATGGTCAGAACGGGTTCGGAATGCGAAACGGGCAGCTGAAGTCGAGCCACCCGGCCGCCCCGAGGAGCTCGGAGAAGAGCTCGATGCCCCATCTCGGCGTGGCGGATGGCATCCGAAGCGGGAAAAAGGGCCGCTCTCCGGGGGCCACGGAAGCAAAGGGCGCCGGCAAAGCCTCGCGCACGTCGCGCGGCGTACGCATCGCGCGCCGGTTTTCCAGCCCCGTCAAGGACCCGCTGGACACCGTCGTTTACGAGCGACGATCGAGCGCCATCACGAACACGGACGGAAGCGTCGTCTTCCGGATGGATGGGGCCGAAGTTCCTTCGACTTGGAGTCAACTCGCAACGGACATCGTCATTTCGAAGTACTTTCGAAAGGCCGGACTGCACGGTGACAAGGACCAGGGCGAGACAAGCGTTCGCCAAGTCGTTCACCGGCTCGCGCACACGATTCGCACGGTTGGAGAGAAGCCTGCCCGCGGCGATTCCTCGCGCCCCTATTTCGCCTCAAAGGCGGACGCCGATGCATTCGAAGCGGAGCTCTCGTGTCTACTAGTGAACCAGTACGGCGCATTCAATTCGCCCGTATGGTTCAACCTCGGTCTCTGGCACGAGTATGGCATCGAAGGCTCGGGCGGCAATTGGGCGTGGGACTTCGACGCTCAGGACGCCACCGAGGCCAAGGTGGCGTACGAGCGCCCTCAGTGCTCCGCGTGCTTCATCCAGTCCGTCAAGGACGACCTGATGTCGATCTACGACCTGGTCAAGTCCGAGGCACGCTTGTTCAAGTACGGCTCCGGTACGGGCTCGAACTTCAGCACGATTCGAGGCCGCCAAGAGAAGCTATCGGGGGGCGGCACCTCCTCGGGTTTGATGTCGTTCCTCGAGGTATTCGACCGCGCAGCGGGAGCGACCAAGAGCGGCGGGACGACAAGGCGCGCGGCCAAGATGGTCTGCCTCGACATGGACCACCCCGAGATCGTCGATTTTATCGGATGGAAGGCTCGTGAGGAGAAGAAAGCTCACGCGCTCATCGCCGCGGGCTACAGCGCCGACTTCAACGGCGACGCGTATCACACGATAAGCGGCCAGAACTCGAACAACAGCGTTCGCGTCACCGACGAGTTCATGCGCGCGGCGGCGTCCGGAGCCAAATGGCAGACGCGATTTCGCACGACGGGACAAGTGAGCGAGACCTTCGAGGCTAAGGACGTTTGGCATCAGTTGGCCGAGGCTGCATGGGGCTGCGCCGACCCTGGCGTTCAGTACGATTCAACCATCAATCGTTGGCACACGTGCCCGAACTCAGGGCGAATCAACGCCTCGAATCCGTGCTCGGAATACATGTTTTTGGATGACACCGCGTGCAACCTCGCGAGCGTGAACCTCACCAAATTTCTTCGGGAAACCGCCGTCGACGAGGCCGAGCCGAGGGTCTCCGGAACCCCGAGAGGCTCGACGACTTCGTTCGACGTGGATGGCTATCGGCACGCCTGCCGCGTGTTCTTCATCGCCCAGGAGATCTTGGTCGATCTTTCGAGCTATCCGACGTCCAACATCGCGCGGAACAGCCACGACTATCGCCCGCTCGGCCTAGGCTACGCGAATCTCGGAAGCTTGCTCATGGCGCTCGGCGTTCCCTACGACAGCCGGCAAGGACGAGCCATCGCAGCTGCTCTTACGGCGATCATGTGCGGGACCGCGTATCGGACGAGCGCTGAGATGGCGGCGGTCAAAGGCTCGTTCCCCGGCTACATCAAAAACCGCGAGCCGATGCTTCGTGTCATGCGGATGCATCGCGACGCGGCATACGGCCTAGACCGTGAAGCGTGCCGCCTGCCCGGCGAGTCCCGCGAGACGGCCGGGGAGCTCTACCGAGCCGCCTGCGAAGACTGGGACGAGGCCGTGCGTCTCGGCGACGTCAGCGGCTACCGCAACGCGCAAGCCACGGTCTTGGCACCAACCGGCACCATCGGCCTGCTGATGGACTGCGATACCACCGGAATCGAGCCTGACTTCGCACTCGTGAAGTTCAAGAAGCTTGCGGGCGGCGGATATTTCAAAATCGTCAATCAAACAGTGCCGCATGCGCTTCGCCGGCTGGGCTATTCCGAGCGCGAGGTTCAGGACATCGTGGCCTTCGTGTCGGGTACCAACACGCTGCTGGTCTCACCGCACGTGAATCGTCGGACGCTGAAGGACAAGGGACTGACAGATGCCGATCTGGCCAAGGTCGAGGCGGCGATTCCAGGAGTGTTCGATCTCGACAGCGCCTTTGCCACGTGGGTCCTCGGCGAAGAAGCGTTCGAGCGGCTGGGAGCGCGACGCGACGGGCGACTGCTCGAACACTTGGGGTTTTCGCGAGCGCAGATCGACGAAGCCCAAGACGTCATAGTCGGTCGAATGACCATCGAGGGCGCTCCACACTTGAGGCAGGAGCACCTCGCCATCTTCGATTGTGCCAACCGCTGCGGCAAGCACGGCACACGTTTTCTGGCGCCCATTTCCCATGTCCGCATGATGGCTGCAGTGCAGCCGTTTCTCAGCGGAGCGATCTCGAAGACGGTCAACCTTCCGAACGAAGCGACGGTCGACGACGTTCAGGCCATTTACGAAGAAGGCTGGCGTCTCGGGCTGAAGGCGATTGCGCTTTATCGTGACGGTTGCAAGGCCAGCCAGCCGCTTTCGGCGTCCGGCGACAAGAAAGCGAATGCCGCGCGCGAAAGCGTCGATCCGGCACACGAACCACTGCTCGCCCCGCTGCCGCTGAGCGATGCCACCGAGCAGCAGCTGAGTTTACCGATAGCCAAGAATACCCGCATCTATGGCCAGCGCGTTCGCCTGCCGAAGAAGCGGATCGGCTTCACTCAGGAGGCTCGCGTCGGCGGCCACAAGATATTCTTGCGCACGGGTGAATACGACGACTGCACGCTCGGCGAGATTTTCATCGACATGCACAAAGAGGGCGCAGCATTTCGCAGCTTGATGAACTGCTTTGCCATGAGCGTCAGCATCGGATTGCAGTACGGCGTCCCACTGCAAACGTATGTCGATCAGTTCACGTTCACGCGCTTCGAGCCCCAAGGGCCGGTCGAGGGGCATCCGAACGTCAAGTTCGCGACATCGATTGTTGACTTCATCTTTCGAACGTTGGGGGTCGAATACTTGCACCGATACGATTTGGCGCACATCAAACCGGAGATCGACTCATCGCCGCTCGACGCCGCCCGAAACCTCGGCATGCCGTCACAGCCGCCCAGCAGGGGCGCCCCGCCGGACGCGGGAGAACGGCCAGCATTGCGCGCCCGCGACTCTGCGCGGCCGCCTCCGGAAGCGGCGCCGACTTGGTCGCTGAGCGAAACGCTCGGTGAAAAGACGGGATCACCGCTCGATGCACAGCTCGATACGATGATGGGCGACGCGCCCGTTTGCGAAACGTGCGGGCATATCACCGTGCGAAACGGTGCGTGCTACAAATGCCTCAACTGCGGCAACTCGATGGGCTGCTCGTGACAACGGCCGAAGGGCTCGCATCGCTTGGGACCGCCGCCGTATGGGCAAGATCGGACGATTCGCTGTAGGCTTCCGTCGAGATGCCGATGGTCTGTTCCTGCCTTCGACGGGGCGTCTTTTTCGCAGTCCTTTCAATTTCGATTCCGGCGTTCCTGGTCGGATGCCCAAGAAGGCAATCCGTGGAAGAAGATGCGGGGGCGCCGGCACCGGCCGTGACCAGCGCCCCCTCCGTCACCGAGCTCGCCCCTCTTCTCGAGGACGCGGGCGATGACGCGGACGCCGCTGTGGAGGCTGCGGCACCCAAGAAGCGTGCTGTGCCGTTACTCACCTCAAATCAGGCAAAGATCAGGGCATGCTGCAATGCGATGCGCTCGCAAGCCAGGCTGCTCGGCCCATCGCCCGAGGGCTACCAGCTGAACACGATGGCGCTTCAATGCGACGGGTTTGCCGCTCAAATCGGCCCTGAAGGAACGGCGCCAGAACTAACGCAATTTCGGGAGGTTCTCAAAAACATCAAGCTGCCGGGCGCCTGTCAGTTTTGAGGGATTCGAGGCCCAACTCGAAAATGATCGAAGCCAAGCGGTTCGATGGAACGCTCCTGTTGCCTGCCGCGGAGTACGAGGCCCTTGCCTTCGCGGACCTCGCCGATGAGTCGAAAACCTTCGACGGCAACCGGACTCGCAACCACGAGCGCATAGTCTTCCCCCCCATACAAAGCGAGTTCGAGCGCGCTCCCACTCGACGCTTCGGCCGCACGGAGAAGCGAGTCGTCGGCCGAAAGCTCCCGCTCGTCGAGCACAATCTGCACTCCGCTCGCTTCCGCCATGTGCCCCACGTCCCGGGCCAGGCCGTCCGATACGTCGATCGCTGCATGCGCGACCGCCGCCATTGCACTTCCTTCCCGAACAAGGGCATGCGGGGTTCGCCACGACGCGATGGCGGCGCGCAACCGCGGGTCCGCGATCGAACGCCCGGTCTCGAGCGCGCGGAGTCCTGCCGCCGCCAGGCCGATGGCGCCCGCTAGCCATAAGGTGTCGCCCGGGCGGGCGCCGCAGCGGGTTACCGCTCGCTCGCACGTTCCGAGCAGCGTCGTTGAGATCGACAGCTCTCGACCTCGAGCCAGATTTCCTCCCACAACAGGCGCTCCGAGGCTAAGTGCGGCGTCCTGCTGGCCGACCGCCATCTGCTCTAGGGCACTGTCGTCGACGTCGTCGGGCAATGCCAATGCGCACAGGACGCACCATGGCTTCGCGCCCATCGCCGCAATGTCGCTGGCCGCGGCCATCAAGCTCCGCCACCCGACGTCACGCCACGGCAGAAAATCGCGTCGGAAGTGCGTGCCCTCGACCTGTGCGTCAATCGTCCAGACGATGCGACGCCCCGTCGCCCTATCCCCGTCGAGCACGGCAGCGTCATCGCCGATTGCGATCTCCACTGCGAACTCCGAACCCGCCCCGGAAGCGACGCCCAGCGTTCGCGCGAGCATCGCGATTCGGGCTGCTTCATCCATCCGCGCTCGGTTTAGGCCACCCGAGACGCTTCGGCCATGGTCGGCTCGGGCTGGGGCAGCGTAATAACGAAGACCGTCCCTCTGGGGTCGTTGTCCTCGATTCGAATTGCGCCGCGGTGACCCTCGACCAGCCGTTTGACGATCGACAAGCCCAGCCCCGTGCCCCCAAACTCGCGCGTGCTCGAGGAGTCGATCTGATAAAATGCGTCGAACACCCGAAGTCTTTCGCGGGGCGGGATCCCGATCCCGGTGTCGATGACCCTCACCTCGACTCGCGCATGCGTCGGCGCGAGCAGCGTTAGTCCTTCGTCACCACCGGCTTCCGCGGAGTCTGCCTCGGCCATTCGTGCGCGAAGCGTCACTTCCCCGCCGCTCGGCGTGAATTTGAGTGCGTTTTCCACGAGGTTCAAGAACACTTGCCGAAGACGTTCCGGATCGCCCCGCAGATCGGAGATCGGCGCAGCGACGTCGAGGGTAAGCCTCACGCCCTTCTTCAGCGCGACAGGGGTAAGCGTCGAGATCACCTCGCGAAGCACAGGCTCCAGGCCCATGATTCGCGTACTGAGGCGCATCGTTCCACTTTCCAGCTTGCCCAGATCCAGAAGGCCCATGATGAGCGAGAGAAGCTGGCCACCCTTCTCGTGGATCGTCTTGACGAACTCGCGCTGCTCTGGATTGAGCTCGCCAGCGAGACCCTCGCTCAGCATCTCGCTGTACCCGATGATCGACGTGAGCGGAGTTCGGAGCTCGTGGCTCACCGTCGCGAGGAAGCTCGACTTGAGCCGATCGAGTTCCTTGAGGCGGTCGAACGCCTCCTGCAACCGGCCGTTCTTCTCCTCGAGCTCGCGGTAACTCTCGCGCACGCTCGCGAGGTGCATTTGGCTCGTGACGAATGCGCGATGACCGCTGAACAGCAAGAGATCAAGCGCGGATTTCAGGTGCGCTGCCATGCGCATCACGGTCTGCGGCTTGGCACGCGGCATCTTTGCGAGCAGCTCTCGGGCTCGCCCCTTGTCGAGCGCCGGCTCGACCGCGAAGAGCGAGGCAGGGACGTCCTGCACGTTCGCCGGAACGAAGGGCCCGACGATGAGCCGGCCGACCCGCCGTCCGTCGTAGTCGAGCGCCAGGACCCGGTACGTTGCGCCGGTGAAGCAGGGGTGCACAACGTCCCCGCTCTCACCCGGATCACGCGATTTCGCGCCGCCGACCGTCGCTGCGCATGCCTGGCGTCCCGCCGCCGTCGTGTTCACGTAAGCACAAAGCTCGCCCTCGACCGGGGCGTCCGCGAGCAAACTGCCTGCGCTCGAATAGATGCGAACGGGAATGCCGAAAAGAGTCACGAAGCTCTTGCAAAGCTCGCCGAGTCCGTCGCGGTCGATGATGTCCTCGAGTCGAACTCGCTCATCAAAGAGCAGGTCCTGAACCAAGACGGCGGGTGCATCGACGGTCATGGTGGGGCCTGTGCTTGCTGATCAAGGCGCCCGCCAACGCACGAGGAAAGGAGTGTGGCGACGTCCTTCGTCAAGCCGAGCTGGCGTGCGGCCATAGGCAGCAGAGCGCCCGACTCGATGCCCAGCATCTTCGCGAGTTGATGCTCCGCATCAAGCTTCGTCCATGCGACGTGCAACAACCCGAAGAAGGTCTCGAGAACTCCGTCGCCCGCCACGGCGCTCGCCTTGAAGACGGGCTCCTTTCCTCGCCTCGCGAGCGCGCTTATCTCTTCGTCAGAGCGCACCCTTTCGAGGTCACGCTTGTTGAACTGGATCACCAGGGGCAAGCCCTTAATGCTTACCCCGAGGTCCTTCAAATTCTCGCGCAAGTCGAGGAACGACGCGGCGTTGTGCTCGGTCTCGCTGGTCTGCGAATCGGCAATAAAGGCCACGGCGTCGGCGCCCTGCAAGACGAGACGCCGGGTCGACGAGTGCAAAACCTGCCCTGGAACCGTAAAGATCTTGATTCGGAGCGTCATGCCCGACGCTTGTCGCTCACCCTCGGCCCTCAGTGTGAGTGGCAGCATGTCGAAGAAGAGCGTGCGATCGTCCTTCGTCTCCAATGTCATCAGGCGCCCCCTGGATCGGTCCGAGGTGAGCTGATGCAGCGAACGCAAGTTGGTCGTCTTGCCGCTGAGCGCCGGCCCGTAATACACAAGCTTGAGCGCGATCTCGCGTCCGCCGAAGTTGATTTGCACGAGACCTCGCTCGAGCCATCGTACCAAACGGCGCGCCGCTTTGCGGCGGCGTCCGCCCTCTGGAGCCGAGTTCGCGCTAGAATGTCCCTACCATGACCGTCAAGGTGGGCGCCAAGGCGCCAAATTTCGCGCTGGAAAGTGACGAGGGCAAACGCATCGGTCTCGGCGACTTCTCCGGCCACTGGCTGATTGTCTACTTCTATCCCCGAGACAACACCCCCGGGTGCACGCGCGAAGCCATGGAATTTACGGAAGCCGGCGCCCGCTTCAAGAAACTCGGCGCCACCGTGATCGGTCTCTCGAAGGATTCCGTAACGAGCCACTGCGGCTTTCGGGAGAAGGTCGGCATCACGTTTCCGCTCCTCAGCGATCCCGACCTTGCCGTGCACAAGGCATACGGGGCTTGGGGCCCGAAAACCATGTACGGCAAGAAGGTGGAAGGCACGATTCGATCGACCTTTCTCGTGGCGCCCGACGGCACGGTGGCGCACGTGTGGCGCAGCGTGAAGGTCGATGGCCACGTCGAAAAGGTACTCGATACGCTCCGGAGCCTTCGGGGGGGCATCGCGAACAACAAGTCGGCGCGTTCGTGACTTCCGACGCCCCCGCGACGCTCGTATGGATCGCGCCGGCTCCGCCGAGCGCCGCCCAACGCTCCGCCATCGCGTCGTGGGCCGGAGCGCACGGCCTAGCGCTCGCCGATCCGCTCGACCAACGGCCGGCACCGATCCCTGTCGACACTCGGGTGGCCGTTGCGGTTGACGACCTCATCGATCACGCCAGGGACGCGATCGGCGCGCGCGACGGACCCAGTGTCGACCGAGCGCTTGCCTCGGCCGAGGCTCTGCTGAGAGCCCATGCCGACCTGCCCGAGGCGGCGTGGCAAATGGCGGAGGTGGAGCGGGTTCGCGCAACCCGGTGGCGGCGCGTTGCGCCGATCGACACGGAAGCCGCCGACCGCGCCTGGGCGCGTGCGGAAGCGTTGGATGGCGGGCGATCCGCGGGTGTCGGGGAAGAAGCCTCCGACATTCGAACGGCAACCGTCCTCATCGCGATCCAGCCGCCGCCTGACGAACAAGCTTGGGTCGACTCTCGAGCGGCCGGGACGGAACCGATGGCGTTGCGCACGGGCCTACATGCATTGGTGGTCACGTCGGACGGTGCACCCGTCTGGGCTGGGTGGATGGACCTCCACGCGACCAGCTCGATTGTACGGCCCGAAGCGCCCTTCACATCTCCCTGCTCCGCAAGGGACGTCGGACACGCGGCCTGGATTTCCAATGCGGTGGTTTCGGATCAGGTCCGATGCGGTCGATGGGTCGCGGCCACCGCTGCGCCCGAGCTGGACGGTGCCTTGATCGGAATGTGCAACGCGAACCGGTGCGGTCCCCTGCTGGACTGGCGCCCTGCGCCGCGAAGCGCAGCGTCTTCGGCCGAGACGCATGCCGAGCATCGGGCCTTTCGTTGGCCTGCCTGGGCCACTTGGACGCTGGCCGCGACCGGCGCCGTGCTCGCTGCCGGCGGGGTCGCACTCGCACTCGGTGCATTCCGGCCGCCCGCCACGGAGGTGCGATTCATCAGCGGGGGCCTCGTGCACGGTCGCTGAATTGCAGATCGCACCGGAGGTGCTTACGCTCTGTTCGCCCCGTCGGACCCACTTCAAGTGCTTTTCCAACGCAACCACCCCTTGACTGTTCGCGTCCCTGCCGGCTCGTCGGGATTCCGTAGGCTGCGACGAACACCCCATCGGAGCTAGACATGGCGCAATCACCCCGACTTGACTTCGAGTCCTTCGTCGCGCAGAGGCGGGCGGAGCGCGTCGGCACCGGCACGACGAGTCACGACTACACGTATACGTTCGACCGACAGTCGCGCATCGCCTTCGAAAATACGAAGCCTGTGGCTCTCGCGGTCGAGGCCAGCGTGCGGCTCTTCAAGCAGATCGGCAAGCACCAGCTGCTCGGCCACGCGGTCAAAGTGAGCGAACGCCAATTTTCGAACATCTACCGGATCGCCAAGACCGCGTCGGACACCCTTCAAATCACGATGCCGCAGGTCTTCGTGGTCAACAGCCCGACGTTCAACGCTGGAACGCTGGGCACGAACGAAGACTCGTTTGTCATGGTTCATTCGGCGCTCGTCGACCAGTACTCGGACGAGGAACTGCTCGCCGTGATTGGCCACGAGTGCGGGCACATTCACAATTCGCACGTCGCCTACCTGACCGCGCTGCACTACCTCACGTACATGGCGGGAATGTTCATGCCGTGGATTCTGCAGCCCGCGCTGGTCGCGCTTCGCACCTGGTCTCGGCGGGCCGAGATCACATGCGACCGCGCGGGAATGCTCGTCGCCGGCGACGCCTCGGCGGCCGAGCGCGCGATCACCAAGCTCGCGGTCGGGTCACGCAAGCTCTACGAAGAATTCAACGTCGACGCTTTCATCGAACAGCACGAAGAAGGAAGCCACGGCATCGGAAAGTACTTGGAAATGTTCGCGACGCACCCTTGGCTTCCCAAGCGGGTGCTCGCCATGCGCGTTTTCGGTGAGAGCGATCTCTATCGATCGGCGGTCGGCCTTGCGCCGGATGGACTCAGCATGAGCGAAGTCGATTGCCGCGTAGCGGGGCTTCTGAAGGGCGAGGCGTGATGGTCTCCGAAAGCGGGACGGCTTCGGATGCTCGGACGTTCGATCGATTTTTGGAGAGGCGTGACGAAGTCGTCGCCGCGCTGCACGGATTGAGCGAAGTCGCCGCGGCCCTTGGAACGAAGACCCTTCGCGAACGCGTCAACCGCGAACTCGTTCGCAAGCTCGAAGAAGATCGCTTCCACCTTGTGGTCGTCGGCGAGTTCAACCATGGCAAGACCACGTTCGTCAACGCGCTACTCGGCCAACGGGCCCTGCCCGTCGGCGTGACGCCCACGACGGCGGCGATCCACCACATTCGCTGGGCCGAGCGCCCCGAGGCGGTCGTCGTCGGGCCGAGCGGCGAGCGTCGAGCGATTCCCTTCGAAGAGGCGAAGCGCTTTTCCGTCGGCGGCGGCGCGGCGACCGAGGAAGTCGATTATCTCGAAATCGGTTACCCCGCGCCGCTGCTCAAAGAGCGCATTTTGCTTGTCGATACCCCCGGCGTTAACGACCTTGCGTTGCAGAGATCCGACATCACGTACAGCTACATCCCACGCGCAGACGCCGTGCTCTTCTTGCTCGATGCCGGACAAATCCTGAAGGAGAGCGAGCGGGTGTTTCTCCACGACAAGCTCTTGAAGGGCTCGCGAGATAAGATCGTATTCGTCATCACAAAATGGGATCTTTTGTCGCCGGACGAACGGCGAGAGGCCTTCGCATATGCGACAAGCAAGCTGTCGACGCTCGTCCACCACCCCGTTGTCTTCGCGGTCAGCGCGGAGGCCGCTTTGGCCGGTCACGCTGCCGAAAGCGGCTTGCCCGAGCTCGTTATCCATCTGACGCGGTTTCTCGCCGAGGAGCGCGGCCGCATTCTGCTAGACAACGCTCTGGGCGAGGGTTTGGGCGCCGCGGCGCTTCTGTCCAAAGGCGTGGACGCCTGCCGCCGCAGCATTCAGATGGAGACCCACGAGCTCGATCGCCGAATCGCCGCGCTCGAGCGCGATTTGGCGGGACAAACGGGAACGATCGAACAGCGCCGAATGCAGATCCGCGAGGACGTCGCCGGCATCAAAGCGGCCACGCGCAAGGATTTGGATCGGTTCGTCGACGACGTATGCCGGCAGTTACCGAACGTGATCGACTCGGCCAAGCCTCAAGACCTAAGGCAGTTCCTACCCGCTTTCCTCGAGGATGCGTTCAAGCAGTGGGCTGAGCAAGAGACTCGTGAGATCGCCATGCATCTCGAGCAGCTCGCCGAGAAAACCATCGCGCTCGTACGCGACGACGCACGAGATAGCGCACGCCGGGTGGCCGCGGTGCTCGGCAGCGATGCACGACGGCTCGACGTTCACGTGGACACGATCAAGTACGACGTCGGCGTGGTTGCGCTGATGTTCGGCGGGGTCGCACTGATGGCCGTCAACTTGATGGTAGGCGGCGTGCTCGCCATCGCCGGACCTGCCATTTTTGCGATGTTCGCGCGCGGCAAGATCCATGAAGAATTCAAGAGGCGAGCGAAGGAACTGGGGCCAGAAGTCATGCGCGAGACCGCGAAGAAGGTCGGCCCCAAGCTGGACACGCTGATCGAGGATTTCGCGCGCAAGCTGGACGCTTGGGTCGTAAGCGCAGGCGAGGAGCTTCATCGCGAAGTCCTGGAAGTCCTTCGGGCTACCAAGGAGGCGCGCAGCGCGGGCGAGCACGACGAAGCCAAGGCCAACGCCGCCGTCGACGCCCAGGCCGCGTCACTTGCAACGGTCACCGAACGGATCGACAGGTTGCGTCGTGACCTCTGGCCTCCGGCCCCGCGTGTGCGAGTCGGCGAGGCGGAGAGCGCGTAGAGGGCGCGGAGCCTCTCAGGTGCCGAGTGCTCGGGCGAGACCTTCAGGGCCAAGAGCCTGCAACGTTTCGAACCGCATGAAGAAGCGTCGCCAGTCCTTGACCACGCGGGGACCGGTCGAGTCCGCGCGGAGGGCAAAATCGGTGATGCGCGTCACCGTGAAGCGCAAGGCGGCGAAGCACGCCTCAGCCCATAGGCCTCGGTGTTCGGCGTCGGTGAGCGGACGAACACGCTCATAACCGCGTCGCATGGCCGACGCCAGCTGCCCCTCAATGGCCTGGCCAACGCACCAGGAGAGCACGGTGACCATCAAGTCGTAGGCGAGCGTTCCAGAGCACGCGCTTTCAAAGTCCAGCAAGGCGGCAATGTTTCCGGACGCATCCCAGAGCACGTTGTCACGAAAGAGATCCCCGTGCGTCATGGCCCCCGGCAGCGTTCGATCGCGCGCGCCATGAGCTCGTCCGAGCGCGCGGCGCAGCATCGGAACAAGGCCCGCCAGTGCGACGTCGCCGCTCCGCGCCACGCCGTCCAACCTCACGAGCAGATCCTCGTAGCGGAACCGCCCCGGTCCGCACTGCTCCGCCGCTCCGGCAACGTGCACCCTAGCGAGCGCCTCCCCAACTCGGTGTGCGTCTTCCGGCGTCACCGAATGCTGACAGCGCATCGTACCGTCCCTCCACGGGAAAAGAGCGGCGGGCTTGCCGGCGACTGCCGAGACGAGTTCGCCGTCTAGTCGCCGCAGAGGCGCCGGCGTCGGCACACAGGCGGATGCGAGCCTTTCGAGCATGGCTGCCTCCTGCGCCGCGCCGACAAAGTCTCGCTCCTCGTACAGTCGAAGAAACCACCGTCGCCCACCCGCGTCGAGGGCAAAATTCGAGTTGACACTACCCGCTGCGACCCCCACGAACCCGCGCAGCTCGCCGACGCCGTAGCCAGCGACCAATGTCCGTGCGTCGTCGTCCGAGATGCGCGTGTGGACTGCCATAGAAGCCCGATGCTAGTCGGCTGAACGGCCTCGCGGACCCAAAAGCCGTCGGGGAGGGCACGGCTGAGCTCATGGGATCCAGCCTCTTTCGGATCAAGGCCCCACCCCGCGCGCCGACGAGAGCTGACGTATTTCAGTCAAGAGTAGACGCATGGCGCTCGACTCTGGTAAACGGCCAGGGCGTTTGGCCCGTGTCACCCCGCTGAGACGACCGAGCGAAGCGGGGGAGACGGGCTGGGAGCTGAGAATTTTTTCAAGGTTTTGCCCGAACCGAGACCGATATGGCCAAGACGAAGAAGGCGCCGGTGACCAAGGCGGGATCGATCAAGCCGCCCGCATCGGCGAAGCCCACGCCCACCAAGGGCGGGGCTGGGAAAGAGGAGACCGGGCCGTCCAAGCGCAAACTTGGGCTACGCGGTGCGGCGCCATGGGCCGCGCGCCACGCCGCAAAGCATGCGGCCGAGGCGCGTGCGCGCGCCGCTGAGCCTCCGCTGCCCGGGAGTGCGCGAGCCACGATCCGAACGCCCGCCGACGCCGAAGACATCAAGGAGAAAGTGCGAGATTTGCACGCAGCACTCGCTCAGATCAAGGCGCTGCGCAAGAACCTCTCCAAGACATTCTTCGATATCGGGGTGGTCTTGAAGACGATCGAGACACGCAAGCTCTTTGAAGCCAAGCGATTCCCGTCGTTCGAATCCTTCGTCGAGCGCGAAATCGACTTGGGCAAGACAACCGCGCTGCGACTCGTCCGGATCGTCGGCCTCTTCCAGAGAGAAGGCGCGTTGGAAGTCGGCATGGACCGGCTCTTCACGGCTATGGCCGCCATCGACTCGACGAACGACGGCGACCTCGCAAGAGTCCCGCCACCGCCCGTTTCCGCGACGGCGCTTCCTCTCAGGCCGCCCGGGCGACAGTGATCGGCTCACACGCGCAAGCACCGGCACGCCGCGCGTTCTCGTCGCCCGCCGACCCAGATGTGCGGTCACCGCCCGCGCGGCAAAGTCACCGTCGCCCGTGTGCCCACGCCTCGCTCGCTGTCGATTCGTACTTCTCCACCGTGCTGCTCGACGATCTTTCGGACGATGGATAGGCCGAGCCCGGTACCGGCCTCCTTGGTCGTAAAGAATGGGTCGAAAACCTGTGCCAGCGCAGACGGCTCGATTCCTGCGCCCGTATCCTCGACGACGAGCCGGATCCGATCGCCGTCATAGAAGGCTCGAACGCGCAGAATACCGCCCTCCTTCATGGCCTCGAGCGAGTTCATGACGAGGTTAAGCACGACTTGCTTGAGCTTCTCGGCATCGCCGAGCAAGACGCACTCGCTCTTGGGGTCACGCTCGATGACGACGCCTCGGGCGGAAGCCGAACCCTGCTCGAGGTCCAGTACGCCTTCGACGAGCTCACCAAGATGCACCAGTTCGCTCGCGATCCCCCTTGGGCGCGCCAGGTCCAGGAACTCCGTCAGCAACCGACTGAGCCGGCCCACCTCATCACCGACGATTTTTGCCTTGCCGCGCAGAGCCGAGCGGAACTCATCGTCAACCGGAAGCTTGTCGATATGGCGACCCAGCAAATGCAACTGCAGGACCGCCGCGTTCAGCGGGTTCCGAATCTCGTGCGCCAAATTCATCGCGAGACGGGCCATGGCTGAGAGGGCCTCGGCGTCCGCCGCCCTCTTCTCCAGCGCCCGGCGCTCTGTGACATCGATTCCGAACCCATAGAGAAGCGCCGGTTCGTCTCCACCGCCTCGCGCCATGGAGAAATGCCATCGGACGCGACGCCGTACGGGCGCCTCGTGCCCATCCCACGAGCGAGCGTGAACCGAGGGGCTCGATGAAAGTGCTGCGACGATTGCCGACGGATCGACGAAACCGGTCTCGACCTCTTGCGTTCGTCCGGCGCGAGCCAGAGCGATGGTCTCGCGCATTCGTAGGCGATCTTCGTCGGGGATCCAGCTGTCCACGAAGGGCCGGCCAGCCGCCGCGCTCGGCTCAACGCCCGCGATCATCGATGCCTTTCGATTGAAGAGGGCTACGCGGTCGGTGGTGTCGAGCCCCACGACCAGAACGTCGGTGAGGTCCACGAGCGCTCGGTAACGTCGTTCGAGCTCTTCACGCTCGCGCGCCAGGCGCACCTTTGCCAGCGCTTGCTCTACGGTCGAGACGAGCTCTTCGGGCCGGAACGACTTGGGAACGAAGGCATACGCGCCCGATCGCAGCGCGCCCATGGCCGCAGCCATGGTCGCGAACCCCGTGATCAGGATGACCTCGCCGAACGGGCACCCCTGCCGCAGCCGCGCAATGAGGTCAACGCCGCTCATGTCGGGCAGCTTCACGTCGACAATCGCTACTTCGAAGCCGCGCGTCCTCGCTATGGCGAGTCCCTCGTCACCTCGAGACGCCGTCACGACGTCGATCGCGTTGGACGCAGGGCTCCCGTCCGAAAGCTCCGCCGCCATCAATGCGGCGTGCAGGGAGCCTACGAGCTCCACGTTGTCATCGACGATGAGCACTCGAGCGCGCGCGGAAGGAGCATGCGGAAGGCTGACGAGCGACACGGGTGGCCCATTACCCCAAATCGAGAAGGCGCCTCAATATGTCATTGACGAGTTGCGGATTGGCGGACCCTCGCGTGTGTTTCATCACTTGACCGACGAAAAAGCCGAGGACGTTCGCCTTCCCCGCTCTCCATTGAGACGCTTGCCTGGGGTTCTCTTCGATAAGACGTCGGCAAATGGCTTCGATTGCGCCCGAATCGCTGACCTGTCGGATTCCGAGCTCTGCCACGACCGCAGCCGCCGAGGTCGCAGTCCCTGCGATCTTCGCGTAAACTTCCTTTGCCTGCTTGCCGCTTATCGTCCCCCGCTCGACGAGATCGATGAGCTCGGCCAGTTGGTTGGCCGTAATGGGTATCTCCGCCGTCAGTCCGTGGGTTCGAACGTCCCTCATGACTTCGCCCTGCACGAAGTTGGCAACCCTCGTGGCATTGCCGCTCAATGTAGCGGCTTCCTCGAAGAATGCGGCGAGCCGCGGGTGGCTCGTGAGGACCTGTGCGGCATAAGGGCTAAGCCCAAGCTCCTCCTCGAAGCGCGCACGCTTCGCCCGAGGCAGCTCCGGCATCGTTACGGCCAGCTCGGTCGTCAGGATTTCGTCGATGACGAGGGGCGGTAGATCCGGGTCAGGGAAGTACCGGTAATCTTGCGCCTCCTCCTTATTTCGCATGCTAAAGGTCTTTGCTTCGTCCTCGTTCCAGCCGCGAGTCTCCTGCGCGACACGGCCGCCTGAGTCGACAAGGGCCACTTGCCGATCGATTTCGTACGCGATCGCCCGCTCGACGAAACGGAACGAATTGATGTTCTTGAGTTCGACACGCGTGCCGAGTTTGGTTTCGCCCGCAGGACGGATGCTGACGTTGGCATCGCACCGAAAGCTTCCTTCTTCGAGGTTGCCGTCGTTCACGCCGATGAAGACGAGCACGTCGCGTATGGTTCGCAAGTACTCGGCCGCTTCGGCAGCGCTCCGAAGGTCGGGCTCGCCCACGATCTCGACGAGGGGCACCCCGGATCGATTGAGGTCGACGACGGACATGCCGACATGGTGCACGCTCTTGCCCGCGTCCTCCTCCATGTGCACCCTCGTGATGCCGACCCTCTTGGTCATCGCTCCGACATCGATGTCGAGATGGCCCCTTTCGCTGAACGGTTCGTCGTACTGACTTATTTGATACCCCTTCGGCAGATCGGGATAAAAGTAATTTTTGCGCGCAAAGCGGCTGTATTTCCGAATTTTGCAAGATAGGGCCAGCGCCGTCCGAACGGCCAATCGGACGGCTTGTCCGTTGAGAACGGGCAACGCTCCGGGCAATCCGGTGCACACGGGGCAGATCTGCGTGTTCGGAGGCGCGCCGTACGCCGTGGAGCACCCGCAGAACGCCTTGGTCCGGGTGAGAAGCTGCGCGTGAACTTCCAACCCGATGACTGTCTCGTAACGCATCGCGCGGGTCGGTTTAGCACGCGCCGAGGCGGAGCCGGCGGCGGCGCGCACGGCGCCGCTCTCGGTCTCTGCCGCCGGATTGCCCCGCCGATCCGGTTACCTGCCGAATTGGAAAACCACCTCGCTCCGCCGGACCATGCCGAGTTCACCGCGCGCGATGCGCTCGACGGCCGCGGGATCGTCGCGCAACTCTCGCACCTCGACGCGTAGACGCACAATTTCGCGACGCAAATCGTCGTTTTCTCGTTTCACGTCGTCGAGCTCATTTTTCAGGCCCTTTAGTCGAGGGAGACCTTCGGGCTCGAACACCAAAAGAGGCACCGCCACCAACGCCAACGATAGGATCGCGATCGGAAGGGTACGTTGAAGCAGGTCCGCAGGAGACGCCACGACGCCCAGGATCGCACGAGAGGACTGCATGCGCCCACTTCTCGCTCTATCATGCTATCGTGACACTGGAACTCGCTCGCCGGCTGCTCCGGACCGGTACCGTCGATCACGATGCGCTCGCCACGGCTCTGCTCGAGTCGGAGGCCTGCCGGGTGCCATTGGCGACGGCTCTCCTCTCGACGGGGGCGCTCGACGCGCCCCGCTTGGACCGGGTCCTCGAGGACGCCCACAGCCCATTCACGGAATCGCCTGTCCCGTGGATGGCCCTCGTTCGGGCCCTTCCCCCGGGAATCTGCGAGCGGCTGCTCGCGGTTCCGGTCGGGCGCAACCCGGCCACAGGGGCGGTCGATGTGGCGTTCGTCGAACCGACCGACGCCCATGCGATTCAGGAGATGGCGTATTGGCTGCAGACCCCCGTGCAAGCGGTGCGTACGACCCTTGCCGCGATTCGGATCGCGCTCGCAAGCTCCAGCGAAAGCGAGACCCGCGCAACCTCTGGTTCCATCTGGCTGCCGGCCACCGGCCAACCGGATCGATCGAGCCCAGTCGAGGCGCTTTCGCAGTCGAGCCTCGCCGGACCCCCGTCTTCGGCGAGCCCCGTCACGGAACGAGGACCCTTTCCCTCCGACTCCGCCGAGCCCGATGCTGCGCCGGTCCCGACGATGCGTGGGCCCCTTGCGCGTCGAAGCCCGGAGCGATGATCGCGCGAGAGATACGAACCTACGGTATGGCTGCGGGCGAGCAGCAACCGCGCCCCTGAGGTCCGCTATGTCGGAGAACTCCAGGCTCCGCCGCCGATGGGCCGAGCACACCCTAGCGCCGCACGAAGGCAAAGAACCACCGCGCCCCCGTGTCGCGAACCTGGCGGGACACGCCGATGCAGCCGACCTGTACGGTCCGGACGACCTCGAAGCGATCGCTTTCGAGCCGTCGCGCGACCTCGGTTTTCCTGGGGAGCCGCCCTTCACACGCGGCGTCCAACCAAACATGTACCGCGGACGATTGTGGACGATGCGCCAATACGCCGGGTTCGGCACGGCCAAGGAATCGAACTCGCGGTATCGTTATCTGCTGTCGCAGGGACAGACCGGGTTGAGCGTTGCCTTCGATCTTCCTACTCAAATGGGGCGCGACTCAGACGATCCGCGTGCACGCGGCGAAGTGGGTCGCGTCGGCGTTGCGATCGATTCGATCGAAGATATGCGCACGCTACTCGAGGGGCTGCCGCTCGACCAAATCTCGACGTCGATGACGATCAACGCGACTGCCGCGGCCTTGCTGTGTCTCTACGTTGCCGTAGCGGACGAGCGAGGAGTGTCCCGGCAGGCGCTCCGCGGAACGGTTCAGAACGACATCCTCAAAGAGTACATCGCGCGAGGGACGTATATCCATCCGCCGGGCCCGTCGATCCGCCTGATCACGGACCTCTTCGCGTGGTGCTCCAGAGAGGTGCCGAAGTGGAACGCGATTTCGGTCAGTGGGTATCACATCCGAGAAGCCGGAGCCGACGCCGCCCAGGAGCTCGCTTTCACAATGGCAAACGGCATCGCATACGTCAAAGCAGCGGTCGACGCCGGACTCGATGTCGACCGCTTCGGCGGACACATTTCGTTCTTCTTCAACGTTCAAAATGGCCTGGTCGAGGAGGTGGCGAAGTTCCGCGCCGCTCGCCGCATGTGGAGCTCGCTCATGCACGAACGCTTCGGCGCGAAGACCGATCGCGCCCGAGCTTTGCGTTTTCATTGCCAGACCTCCGGAGCGAGCCTCACGGCGCAGCAGCCACTCGTCAATGTGGCACGCGTGACCGTGCAAACGCTCGCTGCGGTGCTGGGCGGCTGTCAGTCGCTCCACACGAACGCGTACGACGAAGCGCTCGGCCTCCCGACGGCGGAAGCGGCGACCCTCGCCTTACGCACACAACAGGTGGTCGCTCACGAGAGCGGAGTGGCGGACTTCGTCGACCCGCTCGCAGGTAGCTATGCGGTGGAGTCACTGACGAGCCGGCTGGAGAACTTTGCGTTCGAGACGATCGGTCGCATCGATGCCATGGGCGGCATGGTGGCCGCCATCGAGCAAGGCTACCCGCAGCGTGAAATCCAGAGAACAGCGTACGAGCATCAGCTCGAGATCGAGCGCAAGCAACGCGTCGTCGTCGGCGTAAACGCGTTCGTCCAGGACGCGGCTCCGGTGCCGGTCGCGCAAACCGATCCCAGCGTCGAGTCCAGTCAAATCGAGAAATTAAGAGCCCTGCGTGCGCGGCGCGACGCCACCGTTCATGCCGCCGCGCTGGATCGAGTCGAGCGAGCCGCTCGCAGCACCGACAACGTCGTTCCTCACCTTCTCGACGCGCTCAAGGCGTACGCGACCGTGGGCGAGATTGCCGATGTCCTCCGCCACGTTTGGGGTGAGCATTCGGAAGCTCTCGTTTTGTGAGATCGTCGCCGAAGAACGCGCCGGGCGCGCCATCGAACGAGGAGCGCGTCGTCGGTGATTCCCGAGACCGCCAAGGCACGCCGACCCCCTGGCGACATGGTAAAAAAGACCGTCCATGCCGTCGCTTTCGGTCATCCATCGTCTTTCGATCCCGGCGCCTGCCACGCATCTCGTCCACGTGGAAACCACGGTGTTCGATACCGGCGACCGGTTGCCGGACGTCCTCGTCGCGTTCATGGCGGTGTGGACCCCCGGATCCTACCTCGTGCGCGAATACGCGCGGCATGTTGAGAGCTTCGAGGCCGAGGCCCCAGCGCGCGCTTCGAAAATTCGGAAGAATGCATGGCGCATCAAAACTGGAGACGGCTCGCGGATAGTCGTCCGGTACCGCGTTTACGCAGGCGAGCTCACCGTGCGCACCAGTCACGTCGACGGCTCGCACGCGTTTTTGGTCGGCGCCGCGCTCTTTCTCGCCATCGAGGGGCATGAGGGGGTCGGGGCGCGAGTCGAAATCGCCGCGCCGGCCGGCTGGCGTGTGGCGTCCTCTCTGCGTCGAGCCGCTGGCGCCGAAAACGTGCACTTGCTGGAAGCGCCTGATTTCGAGACACTCGTCGACTCGCCGATTGAGATTGGCACGCATCGCAGCGAATCTTTCGACGTGCTCGGCAAGCCGCACCGCTACGCCATATGCCCAGCTCGAGCGATAGGCTCCGCGGATCTGAAACGACTCGTCGACGACACGAGGACGATCATCGAAACCGAGGCCAATCTGTTCGGCGGGAAACTACCGTACGCCGAATACGATTTGATTCTTCATCTCTCAGCCCGCGCCCGAGGTGGACTCGAGCATCGATCGAGCGCCGCTCTCATCGCGCCCGCAAGCAGTTTCGTCAGCCGCGATGGATATCTGGACCTGCTTTCCCTCGTCGCCCATGAGCTGTTCCACGTCTGGAACGCAAAACTTATTCGCCCTGCCGGACTGTGGCCCTATCGTTATCAAGAGGAGTGCTACACGCGCCTTCTCTGGTGGTTCGAGGGCGCGACGAGCTACTACGATTGGCGCGTCCTTGCGCTGTCCCGCCTGTGCACGTTGGAAGAGTATCTCGATCACCTGGGCGCGGAGATCGCGTACTTGGACCACACGCACGGGCGACTCGTCCAGTCGCTCGAAGACGCGAGTTACGATGCCTGGATCAAGCTCTATCGACCCGACGAAAACTCTTCAAACGCCAGCGTGAGCTATTATCGTAAGGGGGAAGTCGTGTGCGCATTGCTCGACATCGAGCTTCGCGCACGCACGGGCGGTCGTGCGACTCTCGAAGCCGTCGTCAAGCACCTGTGGGAAGAATTCGGTTTGCGTGAACGCCCGGTTCCGGAGGACGGTATGCAGTCGATTCTCGAGGGTGTCGCGCAAACGCCGCTGGCCGACCTATTCGATGCGTGGATCCGCACCCCCGGCGAGATCGATTACGCAGCCACACTCGCGCGCGTGGGACTCTCTCTCGAGCGAACGGCGCGCCCCGAGGCGGCGTCGGCCTCGCTCGGCGTGCGGCTGCGATCCGACGCCGGTCGAACGGTAGTCGCGACCGTGATGCGGGAATCCTCTGCAGATCGAGCGGGGATCAGTGCCGGCGACGAGCTCGTCGCCATCGACGGAGTCCGCATCGACGGTGCGAACATCGACGCGTCCCTGCGAGGTACCAGGGCCGGGCAGTCGATCGACGTCGCGCTCGTGCGCGACGGTCGCTTGCTGAACGTCAGCGCCCGTCTGGATCCGCCGCGGCTCGATCGCGTGAAAATCGTCGCGCAGCGCGACGCGATGCCCGGCGCGCGCGAGGCCTTCACGGCGTGGCTCGGACAGCCTTGGCCCGCGGCCCGATCGAGGGCGTCGCCTTGAGCGGGCTAGCACCCAAATCACGAGCCGCATCGCTCACCGAAATGACCGAGTACGTCTTGCCGCCACACGCAAACCTTTTCGGCACGGTCTTCGGTGGCCAGATCATGGCATGGATCGACATTTGCGCGGCCGTCTGCGCCCAGCGGCATGCCGGACGACCGTGCGTCACGGCCTTCGTTGATGACATGATGTTCAAACGCCCCGTTCGTGTAGGACAGGTGGTTCGGCTCCGCGCCCAACTCGTGGCAACCTTCCGGACATCGATGGAAATCGAGGTGGGCGTGTGGGGCGAGGACATGTCGACGGGTGAGGACTGGCCTACCGTCGACTGTCGAACGACGTTCGTGGCGATGAACGACGCGCGCATGCCGACGTTGGTCCCGGCGCTGATCCTCGAGTCCGACGAGGATCGCGTTGCGCACGCCGCCGCGGAGGAACGGCGGCGAGTGCGGCTCGCAAAGAGGCTGCGATCGCCAGGGTAGGACGCGGTATTCACGCAAAGACGGGGCACGTCGCGCGCGGCCCTGCCTCTGACGGGTTCGCGGTCCGTTCACGCCAAGAGCGCGCGCGCACGAGTGGCCGCGATCTGCGCTGCGCCCTGGGTCACCACTCTACCGAGCCTTAGCCGATGAACCCGCTGGGCCGCAAAGTACTGTGCCCCGACGAACAGCGCATCCGGGCACCGGACGACGAAGCGCTCGAGGTCTCGGCGAGAGGGTCCGTAGAAGATCCGGATAAACTGCGCACGGGCGCGAAGGTCTCGGGCGAGCCGTGATTTCTTCATCTCGTCGTCCCAGCCGCAAACCTCGATCGTTTGTTCGCGCGCGCGCTGGAAGGATCGCGCGAGATAGCGGCCGGCCAGCACGCCGTATTCGATCGCTTGCGCAATCCCCTCGCCCGTCGCGGCGTCGATTCCTGCCGCTTCGCCCACCAGCATTCGCCCACCGCGTGCGAGCCGCGTCGCAGGCTCGAAGCCTCGCTCCGCATAACGCTTCTTCGCATACGCACGCGGATCAAGGCCGAGAGCGCGAAGCCGTGCGTCGAGCAGCGTTCCGAGTTCCGGCGCCGGCTCCCGATGCCGCACATCGAGCCCAGTGAACTTCAGCTGGTACACCCCGCGAGACACGAGTGGCCGACCCCCGACGATCGTCGGAAAATCCCAAGCGTACCCGGCAAGAGTGGGGTCACTCGCGTCAAAGTGCAAAAGCGCGCGATCGCGATCGCCTGCAATCGGCTCCGTGTCGACCTCGACGGCTTGTGCCCGCAGGCCGCCCCAGCCTATCCCGAGGGACCGGCGAACCACGCTCCCGACCCCGTCGCAACCTACGACGACGCGGGTCCGGAGACTTCCCCCGCTCGTCTCCAAGAGAACTCCGGCCGGACCCTCGTCGCGCACGCCTTGCACACAAACACGATCGCGCACCGCAACACCTCGCGACGCTGCGGCTCGCGCCAGCGCGTGGTCGAATTCGCGCCGCCTGACGACGCGGCCGATGGCTCCCGGTGATGCCGACGACTCCCCTCGAGTTGCGCGAAACGAGATCCCGTCGATGGGCACCGACTCCCCGCCGACTCTCACGCCGACGGATCCCAGCAGGACGTCGCCGCGTCCGCCCAATGCCCCCGCGCAGGGCTTGTCGCGCGGATATCCTGCTTTTTCCAGCAAAACGACACGGTGGGCCATCGCAGGTGCCGCGTGCGCCAGCGCGAGCGCCG
>Ga0116135_1000070_pt1 | contig 45670 bp, 41 predicted proteins | sample June2015DPH_20_1_FD_89738 | JGI IMG/M metagenome (GOLD analysis project Ga0116135, IMG submission 89738) | Peatland microbial communities from SPRUCE experiment site at the Marcell Experimental Forest, Minnesota, USA - June2015DPH_20_10 | ecosystem: Environmental > Terrestrial > Soil > Wetlands... | reverse complement strand
TCAGCGATTCGTGCTGGCTGCCATCCCGCACATCGCCAATTTGCTCGAATCCAAGCTGGAAGACTTGCTGGAATGGGCGGATCATGTCATCGTGACGCAGCGGCCCGCGGCGGCGGCCGCCGGGTTAATCCGGGGAAGCGGCCTTCCCATGTTGGACCTCACCGGCATGTCCTATGGGATTCCGGCCGGGTCTTAAATCCGGGCTAGTAAAGCTGAGGTCTTCCGCAGCACGATTTCCTTTTCTTCGAGCGTCGGAATTCCAACCAACAGGACGGTCCCCAGATACACCAGAGAAAATACCATACCACAGGCGATCAAAATGATTAACGGCTTGTCACCCAGCAGCAGCAAGCGGGTGCCTACCGCCGCAAAGCCCGCCACCGCTGCGGCAATCGCCAGCTTGCCGATGTCCTTCAGAAGCACGAGGTCTTTGCGGCTGACGCCCAGGATGCGCCCGAACCGTACGGCCATGACGGTGCGTTCGACTACACCAACGACAACCACGGCTGAAATCGCTCCCACCAAGCCATAATGGGTGGTCCCGAACCAGAGGCCCGCGGTCAACAAAACGCATAAGACCACCCGCAGCCGGATGAGAAAGAAGCGCTGTTCCACATAGGCGCGGAACAGCGGATCCTGCAGCATGACACCGAGCAGCAATAGGGTCAAATTGATCAGGAACACCGGAACGCTCGCCAGGTAACGCCGGGTGAAGAGAAAGGCAATGAACTCGTGGGCGACCACGACCAGGAGGGCATAGACCGGGAAGTATACGGCAGCCAATTTTCGCATGGCGCGCGCCATCAATTGGATGATTTCGTGTGTGTCGTTCTGTTGCTGCAAGGCGCTGACGCGGGGGATCACCACCGCGTTGGTGGCTTCCTGCAGCATGGTCAAGAGAGGTATCTGCGCCGTCCCCACGCCGTAGATGGCGTAAGCAACCGCGCCCAGCCGGTTGGAAACGAAATAACTGTGCAGGTCGGTCTGCACCGTGTACAATATGCCGGCTAAGCCGAGCGGCAAGGCGTAAGACAATTGGCTGCGCATCAGGCTCCAATCGAGACGCTGCCAGAAAGGACCGAAGCGCGATTGCAGATACCACCACAAGACTCCTATTTGCAGCACTCCCTGTACCACTGCCGCCCAGATCAGCGCCCGCAGCGACCCGAATACAATCACGGCCCCCAGATAAATCGCCGTCCGGGTAAGCTGCACACCCATAATGAGGGCGCTGGCCATTTTCATTTCTCCGTGGGCGATGGGGATGATCTCCAAGGCCTGCGAGACAATCCAAAGCAGGATGACGAGGCCGATTAGACGGGCGTAGCCGGTGAGCCCAGGTTGATGGAAGATGAGGGACAACAGCACCGGCCACACCAAAAACGCTCCGCAGGCCAAGCATCCCACCACCATGTTGTAAATCAGAATATTCAGAACCGTTTCCCGCTGGCGGTCGCGCTCGCGGGGCAAGAAATAGTAGGCACTCATGGCAAAGCCCAGTGGCAGCACCGTGACTGAGGTTCCGATAATCAGGAAAAGCTGTTTATACACGCCGAACTGCGCCTGATCGAGCCGGCGCACGAGCAGCATGGGCAGTGCCAGATTGAATACAAACGCAATCGTCTTCGCGAACATCAGCCACGAGACATGTACTGTAAGAGATGTGTTGGCGGCAACTGGCGGGCGGGAAGAATTCGTCACGATTGTATCTTCAGCTTGTAGACGTGGCGGTCGCGCCACTGATAGAGCGCGCGTAAGAAGCCCGGCGCCACCCGCAACAGCATCAGAACAGTAGCGAGCTTCAAGGATTTGTGTTGCGCATTCGCCTGCGCCAGATGGCGGACGGCGGCTTCGGTATCGCCGGTCAGGAAAGCCTGCCTGCCCCTGTGAAGCGCCACGCCGGCACGTTCGATCAGGCACTGTTGCTCGACGACTTCCCTTTGCATGTCCGTCAGATTGGGATCCCGCGCCGCCTTGGCCAGAGCGGCGAGGAAACCTTCGAGCGTGACGACGGGATCGGCGGAGTTGCTGCCCGCATGGCGGCGATAGTGTCCCAGCACCCGCCGCTGGTAAGCGATCCGGCCGCCGTGGCTGGCCATGCGCAGCCACATGTCGATGTCTTCGCCCCGCTTTAGCGCCGGATCGAACAGTCCGAACCGCAGAAGCGTTTCACGGCGGCAGACGCTGACACAGAGGTGCACGTTGCACTGGCGCTTGACCAGCCGCTCGAAGGTGACCTCGCCCGCGGAGGGAGATAGCTCCATGACCGTTCTACCCGCTTCCGGTGCGTCGCCGAAGATACGGGCGTCGGCATAGACCATATCGATGGACGGATCGGCTTCAAGCACCGCGAGTTGCGCCGCCAGGTGCTCGGGAGCCCATATGTCGTCGGCATCGAGCGGCGCAATATATTTGCCCCGCGCGACCCGGATTCCGGCGTTCCGGGCCGCACTGGAACCTTGATTCGTCTGGCGCAGGTAAACGATGCGGCCGCGATAGGGTTCGAGAGCCGCCTCCATCTCTTCGCTGTCCGGCGAGCCGTCGTTGACAACGATGATTTCCCAATCCACTAGAGTCTGAGCCAGCACCGAATCTAATGTGGCGGCGATGGATTCGGCGGCCCGGTAGGCCGGAATAATTACACTGACCAAGGGGGCCGCTCCGGCTGTTTTCAGGTCCCACACGACTTGCAGAATAGCACAGCTTCACGTTACTCTAGCGTAAGGCGGCGTGCGATAGTAGCACTCAAAATTCCACAAAATGCGCTCCCCGCAAGGTTATCCTAGAGGGCGTCTGGCGATCGGCGCTGTGGCCATATTGGCAGCGTACGCCGCACTTAGCGTGGGCACGGCACATGCGTTGCGTCCCTGGATCGACGAAGGCTGGCACGGAGCTCCGGCTTGGTCGTTAGCGTACCGGGGATACATGGGTACGCCCTGCTTTGTGGAAGCTGGACTCAAGGACATCGATCGGTACACCTACTGGATCATGCCAATTTACCCGGTGGCACAGGCCATTTGGTACCGGCTATTCAGTTTCAGCCTGGAATCCATGCGCGCCCTGTCGATTCTGTGCGGCATGCTTGGGCTGCTGGCCTGGACGCTGGTTTTTCGCCGCCTGACCGGAGATAGTCTTGGCGCGTTGCTGTTCATGGCTTTGATGGCGTGCGACTATATCAACCAGAGTGACGTGGGCACCGGCCGACCCGACGCAATGGCCTTTGCCTTTCAAGCTGGCGCGTTTGCAGCATATCTTCATTGGCGGGAAAAGAATCTGCGCCTGGCGATTCTGTTCAGCCAAACGCTGGTGGTCGCCAGCGGCCTCACCCACCCGAATGGCGGCATGCTGTCCTTTTTAGGCGCGCTCTGGCTGGTCTTTTGTTTCGATCGCCGGCGCATCCGTGTGGCGCACGTAGCTATTGCGGCCATACCTTACGCCGTCGGCGCGCTGGCCTGGGGCGCCTATATCGCGCAAGATCCTCGGGCCTTCGTCGCCCAGTACGGTTATCAAATCGCCACTCGCTCAGAGATACTGACTGCGCCCTGGATGGCGGTGCGCGATGAGCTAGTGAAGCGTTACCTCACAAATATGGGTCTCGGCGGGCACTCCCCGGGCAGCTACGGGCCCCATTTTTTGAAGTCGTTCGTTTTCCTTGCGTATGCCGCCGGTATAACCGGATTGCTCGCCATTCCGGCCCTCCGCCGAAACCGTGCGAGCCGTGTACTGCTAGGCCTGATCGGCATTTACTTCTTGTTTTATACGTTCCTGGAAGGCACCAAGGCAGCTTACTATTTCATCTATTTAATTTATCCGTATACGGCAGTGCTGGTGGTATTTGTCCGTTGGTGCTGGCAGAACTCGCTCCGCACGCGCCCGTTGCTAGCTCTGGGTCTGGCAGGTATGTTTGTAATCCAAGTGGGTGGCGTGGTTTACCGCATACGGCGCGACCCCTATCATCGGGAGTATCTCCCGGCTGTGGATTTCTTGCGCGCCAAGGCCCAACCGGGCGATTTGATCATGGGCAGTCAGGAACTGGGCTTCACCATAGGCTTCCGGGACGATTTCGTGGACGATCATCTATTGGGCCTGCAAACGGGTAAGCGTGCCGATTTCGTCTTCGTCGAGGAGATCTATCAAGGACGGTTCGATACCGTACACTTGAAGAATCCCGTGCAGTTCGCTAGGCTGCAAGATCGGTTAAGCCAGTATCAGGTGATTTACGACGCTAAGAACTATCAGGTGCTCGCGCTACGGCCCGAGTTCAAGGGAGCGGAGCCGGGGCGCGCGGCACGTTGCGGGGGGCCCCAGGTTACGATGCCTGTAGCTCCGAAGTTCCATACGGAAGCGACGGCCAGACCGCAGAGGCTGGCCAAGGGCCACCAGATGCCGCTGGCTACCAAGAACTTAGCAACCGCGTAATTACTCAGACTCCCTACTGAACAGGCCGCGCAGAACAACAGCAGCCCGGTGATGAATCTCATCCCGCGCCGGCGTCTGTCACGGTAAGTAAGCATATTATTCAACGCAAAGTTTCCGAACATGGCCACTATGATCGCCGCGATCAGGGCGGCGGAAAACGAGAGGCCGAGGCGGCGGTATAGTAGCCAAAGCACGCCCAGATGCACGGCTACTCCGGCTAAACCCACCAGGCAAAACACCACAAAGCGGATTGGCAGCCAGGCGCCGACCAGCTTGTCGGAGATCAAGTAAAGGTACTCGACCCCCACGTTGATATCCAGCTTGCTCTCCCCATGCTGGCGTGTCCGGAGGATATAAGGCACTTCGGCGACACGCACCGGCCGGGGCGAGGACGCCACCAGATCCAGGAGGATCTTGAACCCTACGCCCGTAGTGCGTCGCATCACCTCGTCGAAGAAATCCCGCGTCAGCATGAAATATCCGCTCATCGGATCGCTGAGCTCCTGCCGGCTGATGAGCTGACTGATCCGGCGGCCCAACTGGCTTAGGGCCACCCGTTCGCGCGCGAACGCGCCCATTCCGCCGCCCTGGATATTCCTGCTGCCCACGACGAGGTCGTACTCTCCGCTACGGATCTTTTCGAACATGACCGGCAGCACGGACTCATCGTGTTGCAGGTCGGCGTCCATGATCGTCATATACGGCGCGCTGCTGCTCAACATCCCTTCCAATCCAGCCGAAGCCAGCCCGCGCCTGCCAATCCGCTGGATTACTCTGACCCGCGGCGCCGTACGCGCCACCTGCCGCACCAACTCGGCCGTGCCGTCCGGAGAGTCGTCGTCTACGAAAACCACCTCAAAGACGGTACCGTTTAACACGGCTTGCAATCGTTCCAACAGTGGTAAGACATTTTCCCGCTCGTTGAACGTCGGTACGATAATGGATAGTTCCAGCGTAGGGTCGCCGCTCGTCAGGGTATTAGCTGCAGTCGCCACGCCTCATGTTATCCTACCGTCATGAAATTTGCATCGCCCCGCTGGCTACTCGGGGTGACATTTCTCCTCATTTTGCCGGGGGTCTTCTGGGGGCTGCCGAGTGCTCTTACTCCGCAGGACGATGCGCCCGTTCCGCTCGGCCCACTTCTGTTTGTCGCCGAGTACGGGAATTCTTCCCTAAACACAGTCTATCCCGCTTTCCATCAGTTGCTGCTCCTGCCTGTGTACGGAGCAGCCATTGCCGTGTACTGGGTCACGGGCGGCATTTCGCACCTGACTTCAGTATGGCCGTATGGGATGCGTGACGTTTCGGAGCTATTTTCCGTTTTAATCCTCCTGGGAAATCTGGTTTCGGCCGGCATGGGATTGATCATTCTCTACATTGCGATGCGGTTGGTCGAGACACACTGGCGCTGGGTTTGGTTCGGAGTTATGTTTGCGGCTGTAAATGGCGTCTTCGTCTATTACTGCCGGACTGCTACTCTGGACATACCCTATAACTTTTGGTGGGCTGTCACTGTGTTCTTGTTATGGGAGTACCTTGTACATGACAAACCCTTCCGGTCGTCGCTGATTCCAGCTGCATTAGCCGCCGCCTGTGCGGTGGGTTCGAAAGATCAGGCGGTGGGCTTGGTGATCGGAGCGGGCGCGCTGATCCTATTTTGCGCGACGCGCCAGGCTGCATCGTTTGCGGCCCGAATCCGCGCCGCGGCTTTGTTTACGGCGTTGCTGGTGACTGCTTACGGCGTAGTGGCCGTTCTACCGCAGCCGGCGCGCTGGTGGCATCATGCCCGGTTTGTGGTTTCAGACCATGCCCCTACATCCATCCCGCTGTCTCCCGCCGGCGAAGCGCAGATGTTTGGCGTCACGGTGGATTGGCTAGTCAAGGTATTTACGATTCCCATGCTGGCATTGGCCTTGATTGGCGCGTATTTCCTTTTTCGCAACCAGCGCGCGCGGGAATTCTGGATTCTGGTAGTCCCATTGCTGACCTACTACTGCGTAATCATAGGCAAGACCCGTGTATTTTATGCCAGGTTTTCGCTTCCGTTCTTTATTCCGGTGATAGTTCTGGTCACGTACGGAACGGCATATTTAGCGGAGCGTGTGTTTGCGGCGCGGCGCGCCCGCATGGTTTGGACCGCGGCGTTGGGGGCCTTCATTATTTTCCAGTTCGCCGTTAGCTACGCCCCGGTAACGTACGCTCAGGTATTCGATTTGAAGCGCCAACTTGCCGCCGATCTGCCTGGGGTGCTGGCGCCGGGCAGCCCGTTGCTGATTTCTCATATGCAGTCTTACAACTATCCCAACCGGGTGGTGTACGACTCGTATGCCTTGATGAAACTGCCGCAAGATCCGGTGCAGCCGCCTAGCCGTCACGCGGCAAGCATTTTCAGACGGCTAGACGAAAATGTCGCGTATTGTTTGTTGGGTTCAGGCAATGCCGGCCTTCCCTGGAATCCGGTGGGAGAGTATCCGGCGCTGGCTGGAGACTTGGTCCGCGAATGGAGATATCCGGCTTGGGTTAAACAGAAGGTACTGGTGCCGTGCATTTATGAGTTTACGCTGTACCGCCGGACCGGCCCGCTGCCGTTGCCACCGAGTGTTGGCGGCGGGCCGTGACTTAAGGCTCGTCTATTGCACGATACCCGCGATGGCCGCCAGTACCGCGGGGATGTTCGCGCCGATATCCATTCCGTCCGTCGCGGCGTTGTGATATGGGCTGGCGGACGCGAGCGCGGCGCCAGGCAGATCCGTTCCCGCATTGCCGCCGGCGAAGTCGACGAAGCCCACCAATGCCCAGTCAAGCGCCCAGCACTGCTGGATGGGACCGTTGTTTTCTTGGCATGTTGGCTGCCCGGAGACAGGTGTGGCATTAGCGCTCAGCGAGGAGATGCCCGCAGGATAGACGGGGCTGTTGGTTACGCCCCACATCGTGGGGTATTCCCAGTAATCCCCGACGAATACCTGTCCGCCGGTCACGGGCGATGAGAGCGCCGCAATGGCGCAGCCTGGGCACCCACCGTCGTTGAACGGAGCGCCGAATTGGAAATTGTTTGTCAGTTGGAAGTTTAAGTCCGTGCCGGGCTGAGCGTCTGAAAAGTTCAAGGCATTTACATAGACCGAAGTCGCATTGAGAGTTGTGTTGTGGTCGAAGATCACGCCGTTCGTGTTTTGCACTTGGAAGAACGCTCCGCCTGCGCAATTGATGTACGGTGGACTGGAGTTAGCCGTGCAGGGGGGACCGCCATAGGTGATCCCATTGATGTCCACGGCGAGGTTGTTGCGGTAGAGGAAACGCTGTCCCGTAGTGATGGTGGTGCCGCCGCTGACCGGAGCGCCGTTGCCCGCGACCGCACCGACTTGCGGGCCATGCTCGAATAGATTGTTTGTGTAGGTGAGATCCTGACACACGTACATCCCTGTGTAGAAGCAGTTGCTAATCAAAAACTCGGCCTGTGCGCCCGCATAGGTCGTATCGAAAATATTGGAGTCGTAGAGGATGCGCTGGCCGTGCTTGACCTCGCTCTGATTCTTGACGTCGTAGCAGTTGGACAGGCTCGAAGTACAGCCGGCTGGCAGGGTCTGCCAGGCCATCTGTTTCTCGAAGTGGTTGAGGCGCACGGTGAAGTCCGACGGCGGCGGACAGGTGGATATGCCGCTATCACCGGGCACAAAGCCGGTCGAACCGCTGCCAGAGACGGTGATTGTGCACTCGGTGTTGAACATCAAGTTTTCGCCCGTGGCTTCCAGGTAATTGCCCAGGATCAGACCGGGCCCAGGAGTATTGTTCACGTTGATGGCTTGCGAATCCTGGCCCGCGTTTACGATTCCCCATATGTTTGAGAACATGACGGTCCCGTTCACCGCGTTGAGGTCGATGCCGCGCGCCACATAGTTGCATGGGGCGGCGATCGAATCCGCAGTACAGGGTGCCGGGTGAATCAGGACGCGGTCAAACGTAATATTCTGCGGCAGCGCCGCGATGGTGGTGGTGTTTTCACCCATCGCCACGATGGGGTAGATGTAATAGGCGGTCGGAGATAGAGTAATCTCGATCCCGGCGAAATACCAGTTTGCGGCGCCATCGTTGACGAACAACGGTGAGTTTGTATTGGTGCTCTCCAGAGTAGGAAATTGGCTTGACCCGGCAAGCGATTGCGCAGGCACAGTCCATGGCGGCAGCGACGCAATCGCCGAGCCTCCAACTAACACAGGATTGTTAGCCGGGCAGGCGAGGCCGGGCACAGTGAAAGCCCCTTGGTACACGATGCCGGCCTGAACAGAGATCCACTGCCCGCACTGTGCGTTGGTCAGAGCCGCCTGAAGGGCGGCTGCCGTGTTTACATTCACGGTGGTTGTGGGCGCCGGATACACTGGAACGGTGCAGCTTTGCGGCAGCGCAGGCAGCGTCACCGAATTAGGCAGCGCAGGCAGACCGGTCGGCGCCGCACTGCACAGATTAGGGGCGGGCGCCGTGACGGCGGTTGCAGCGGCGACTGAGAATGGGGCAGCCAATGCGACTTTGCCTACGATCGCGTTCGTTGCGGTGCTGATGACAGACACGGAGTTCATGCTCTGGCTGGCCACGTAGACCTCCGATCCGTCCGGAGAAATGGCGACCGAGGTCGGTCCGACAGGCACACCCACGGTGGCCACTATCCCGACCGGCACAGCCGCCGCGGCCGCCGTGTTGATTACCGAGACCGACGCCCCGTTTCCGTTTGATACATAGGCAAAATCCCCGCTCGGAGCGATTACAATGGCATCCGGCCATTTTAGGCCACCGATAGTTTTCGACAGAGTCCCAGATGCGGCGCCGTACAGTCTGACCTGATTGGCGACGCGGTTCGCGACATACAACGTGCCACCATCGGGGCTGATCGCGATCGCGCTGACGCCGGGGCCGACCTGCCACGTGGCAGTGACGGTGTTAGACGCCGTGCCGATGACCGAGACCGTGCCCGACACCAGATTTGCAACAAAAACACTTGCGCCATTCGGCGTAACCGCCAGTGTGGTCGGAGCCGATCCAACTGGGATGGTAGCAATCACGGTGCTTGTCGCGGCGTTGATGACCGATACGCTGTTGGAAGCCGAATTCACTACATAAACGGTTTGTCCGTTGGGAGTAATCGCAACATGCAGCGGCCCCTTGCCTACGGGGATGGTAGCGAGTACGGAATTGGATGCCGTATTGATTACTGCTACGCTGCCGGCAGTATACAGGGCTACATAAAGGCTCTGGCCACCAGGAGCCAGGGCTAAACCGGACGGCGTGCCAGTCACCGGCAACGAGGCCAAAATGGCTCCCGTCGATGGGTTTGCGACGGACACCCCGCCCGTCACATCGGAGACGTAGATGTTCTGCGCGTTCGCGCCGAGTGTGCCCGCGAGAGCTATCAAAGCCAGCTGGAGCCGGGACGTACGTGTTAAGAGACGTAAATGCATTAGTGGTTATATTCCCTTCGTTCACCGCGAAAATATCCGGACGGCGGATCGCCAGTAGCAGAACCTATACCGCAACCGGACATGGTCAAGTAATCGGCGAACCTGAAGGGAACTTTATGCGAAGGCTACGCGGATCCTGCCCAGCGACTGGCTGGGTAAGAGAGGGAACGGGTGAAGAAAATCGAGGGTGAAATGGACGGTGACGAGACCGGCGCCGGCTCTAGTGTCCTGTCCGCCGAAGATTCTGGATACGACCTTGAAAACCAGACTGCCGGATGCGGCCCACTGGAGCGTGCGCACCCTCGCCAGGCATTTCGGTGTGACCCGCAGCCCGATACATGTGGCTTGGCGGCGTTTTGACGTGCAACCCCACCGGGTCGAAAGATTCAAACTGTCCAATGACCCGAAATTCGAGGAGAAGGTGCGGGATGTAGTGGGTCTCTATCTCGACCCACCCGAACGGGCCTTGGTGCTTGGTGTGGATGAAAGAGCCAGATCCAGGCCTTGGGCCGAACCGCTCCCATCCTGCCGTTGCGGCCCGGACCCCCACGCTGTTTGCAGCGTTCAACATCCTCAACAGTAAGGTCATTGGCAGTTGCCTGCCGCGTCATCGCAGCTAAGAGTTCATCAGGTTTCTCAATCGGCTTGAGGAGGAAATGTCTGCGGAACTCGACAGTCCATCTCATCTTGGACAACTACAGCACGCACAAGAGTACCGGGGTCCAGCGTTGGCTCAAGCCCCGAAAAACGGGGCCGCTTCCACTTTCACTTCACACCCACCAGCGGCTCCCGGCGCAATCAAGTGGACGCCGCCGCAAGGAGGCAATTGTAAAGAATTAGCCGGGACCGGAGACTCTAGGGCGTCTGGCGCAATAGCCGGGATCCGTGTCACTCGGTGGATTCGTTCACCTTCCCGAATGGGTCATTGAAGTCCACTGTGGCCACAAGCCCGCACCAGATCGGCGCTAAACGGGATCTCCTCGCGGTCGGCTTGCGGCACGATCTTTTGCTTGTATGGATCCGCGATTAGATGTGCGATGCGCAGAGGGTCGGCGAGTTTCGCGAGCATGTCCGCCCGCTCATCGTGCGGAGACGGGATTTCGATAATTCAGCGTGGGGCAGGGTGCCGGAACGCTGTACCGTGTCCGTGGGCGCCGGTTCACAAGCTTCCCATCCGGCATCCAGATCCATGCAATAATGTCACTCGTTCAGGACCCCTCAATCTGTCCAACCCAACCGACCGGCGCCTCGAACTGTCCGGCACTGCTATGCACGGTTGGTGTCTTTCCCCGAAAGTCGCTGAATGCTCGCGCCTCGGCATCGCATAAGTGGCTTAACAGAGGTATCCGGCGCCAATCGAAGCCCATTAAGGTGGCACAGGTCACATCGACTATGCCGGGATCTTCGCCCCATACCAGCAGCCCGCATGGCTTGGGACGCGGCTTCAAGGGGCCGCAATCTTCACCGGCTACGATAGCATCCACTAGCGTCAGGATGGTTCGGGGCCGCGATCGCGGAGCGCCGCCTACATCGAAGTTGCGCGCGATGTTCACGAGGTCGTGTATGGTGCGCCATAGTGTATCGTTGCCGTGCCAGCCACCACCGTGAATCAGGGGCGACGAAGCCGCCTGCGCGCCCGCGCGCGCCAGTTTCCACATCCACAACGGCGCGCGCGTCTGTAGAAGCAGGCGTATGGGGCTTGCGGCGTGGCTGAGCCAGTTGCTGTCCGGGTATTCGTCTCCCCCGACACTCTCGGAGCCGGAGCGAAAGTGTGGCAGAAAATCCTTCGACCCAACGATACCGATGAAGTTCTTGAGGGCGCCGGTCATGCCGGTTTTCATGTGCGTCTTGAGCTTAGGAACATTGAGGATCACGTCGGCGCTCAGCACGGTATTGCTCACCGAGTAGCGATGCGCGCCATGATGATTGCCATTGGTGTTTGCGGGGCTATAATCGGTGACCCCGAAGCGCGTATTTACGCCGAAGCACGCAAGTCGGCTGCGCGCCCCCAGATCCACGAGCGAATAGCCCTGTGGGTCGCCTGCGAGGGGATGGATGCCGTGCACATAGCTGCTGGCGTCGTCGATTTCAGCCCATTGCTGCCGCAGGTCGAGGAAAGTCACTGGTGCGCGCGCGTAGTCCTTCTCCAGTTCGGCAAGCCCGCTCTGCCGCCGGAAACGGGCGAAGTCGGAGCCTTGCAGGGGCGCATCCGCCACATAGACGCGCCCGTCGCCTCCGAGCGCCTCCAGTGCCGCATCAATGAGTACGCGCAGCAGCGATGTGTGTGTGAACAGGACGTTCTGGCCTTCGGTATGGCCAAACTCGTGCTTCACCCAATTGGGTTTGACGACTACGGTCATGCCGGGCTTGATCCACCGGCCCAGCGGATTGGCTGCGTCGAGTCCGAGAAAGCGGAACAGATCGCGCACGCTGGCCGCTACGGCGCCGTAATCCGGAGCGGGCCAGACGACGGCGTTCGGGGTAATAGCGGTGTTCATGACACCGAGTCCCATACCTGTCGCCATTCCCGTAATTCCTCCTCTGTGAGCGTTGCGGTGCGAGAACGCAGCCATGCGCCATCCGCGCGCGCCGCCACCGCTAAAACATCGCGGCAGCCCTTCAATACTTCGACCGCGCCCACCCCGAGGCGGCCGACGCCGTTCAGATAGCGCCGCGCACAGCGATACCACATCCAACGCGAGCGCAAACACTTCCGCAAATCGATCGAGCCTTGCCGGTAACCCAATACGATCTCCGGCAAGTTGGCAAACCGGCTGTCCGCGCACGCACGAAACAGCAAGTCGTGGTCTTCGCAGCGGATAGCGTCGGCGCGATACAGGTAGTGCCGGAACCAGGAAGTTTTGCCCATAAACGTAGGATGAATCAGTTTGAACGAATAGAGCGGCCGGCGGGCAATGTCGCCATGCGCATGGGGATCGGCGCGTTTGCCGATGGGCGCGCCGGCTTCGGTGAAGAGCACCGCCCCGCCGCCGGTCAGGTCCACTTCCGGACGATCCGCAAGGAAGCGCAATTGGCTTTCCAGGCGCCGCGGGTAAGCAATATCGTCGGCGTCCATACGCGCCACGTACTCACCGGCAGCCCGTTCGATGCATTCGTTTAAGCGCGCTCCCAGTTGGAGCCGCCGCTGGTCGCCGCACACGACGATGCGCGGATCGTGGAATGCGTACACCAAATCGCGGCTTGCATCCGTGGAACCGTCGTCGCAGAGCAGCAGCTCCCAATTCGAATGACTCTGGAGCAGAATCGACCGGACGGAGGCGCTAATCGTGCGCTCGGCGTTGTAGAACGGCATGGCGATGCTCACCAGGGGTTCACTCATAGTGTGGCGTAGACCTCATTGCAGTGCCGAACGATGCCGGGCCAGTCGTAACGCTCGGCATTCTCGCGAGCTCCGCTTGCCAGCGCGCTCGCCAAATCGGGGTTGCCTAGGAGCGTTTCCAAATGGGCGGCCAAGTCGATGGCATCTCCTGTCCGGAAGCGCACCCCGGCGGATTCCGGGACGGTCTCCCGCAGACCGCCGTGGTCGCTGGCGACCACCGGCTTGCCGCAAGCCTGCGCCTCCACCGCCGCCATGCCGAACATCTCCAGTTCACGCGTAGGCATGACGAAGATGTCGCAAGCGTTGTAGATTCCCGGCATGTCGGCGTCGTCCAGCGGAGGCAGATACACGCCGCCGGCCTCCTGGACCTGGGCGGCGAGCGCGTTGAGTTGCGTGGCGCCGAACTGCCCGCATGGACCTGCCAGGACGAGCGCAGCCGGCCGCTTCAGCCTCTGGTATGCGGCGACCAGCAGGTCGGTGCCCTTTTGCTCGCAAAGCCGCCCCACATACAGAATCATCGGGCGCGCATCCAGGCCTAGGCGCGCACGCCACTCCGCGCGCAAGGCCAAATCCGGGCGGAAGCGCGCGCAATCCACGCCATTGGGGATTGGGGTCAACTTGCTGTCGGGGAAGTCCCAATATCCTTGAAACATCTCACGGCAATAGTCTGAAACCGGCGCGATGCGGTCGGATGCCAACAGGCATTGCCGCCAGACCGCTTTGCTGAGAGTCCGGAAGTGCGGAAATCGCCGCCAAGGTTCGAAGTGGTAATCGCAGCTCAGCACAATGGGACCGCTCCCGGTGGCTTTCGCCAGCCACGCAATCTCCGCGCGGTTGTGGACGTGGATTACTCGCGGCGCGTGGCTTGCAACATCGAGTACGAACCGCAGCGCGAAATCTGTCCGGGATCCGCTCAGATAACGGATCCAGACGCCCCGATATTTCCGCCAACCCGTCTCCGCGCCGCCGGAATAAACGATGACCTGCTCACCGTCGCGCGCCTGCGCCTCGGCCAGTTCGATCATGCGCCGCTCGATGGCGCCGCCCAGCCTTGCCGGCAGCGGCAGGTGCGAAGGCCCGACGTGGACGATCATCGCTGGGTCCCCCATGGCGCCTGCGCCACGGCAATCGCGCAAAGCCATGGCGCAAATGCCAGGAAGGTGAGCGGAAACCACGATGTGGATGCGGTGGCCAATTGATGCACGGCGCGAAACAGGCACAGGCCGTAGCCCAGCGCTACAATCGGGTGGCGGCTGTGATGGCAGCGCCCGTCCAGGAATGCCGCGCCGAACCCCACGAACAGGAATCCCCCCAGCACGCCGAAATATCCAAAATTGGCGTACAACTCTCCGACCAGGGACGCTTCCTGCGAAACCAGGCCCTGGTCGAACGCACCATAAATTAACTCGCCCAGTTCTTCGCGTACCCCGCGTGAGCGCTCGAATCCGGCCGAGACCGGCAGCACCTGCAAGGGCGCCATGAGAAATGTTTCGCCGTAGTAATAGGGGAGCGTCTCGCGATTGGCGATCAGCGCTGCCGTGGTATCGAACCGGCCGACGGAGTTGTCTACCATGTCGAAAACCTTGTCGCCATCGGTGAGTGCGCCGATGTCAATGGCGCCGGCCGCCGAATACCAGCCGATGTTCTTGGTAGACTCCATCCAAAGCGAAACCAGCAGGACCAGCGGTATCGCCACAGCCAGGTATCGCGCCCGCAACGTGAAGATGCCGCGCACCTTGCACAAGTGAAAGACCAGCAGCATGGTGCCGGCCCACATCAATCGTCTGCCGCAGCCCAAGTGGAGTGCGGCTATCAAGAATAGGCCAGCCAGTGTCACGATGCGGGAATACCGCCGCTTCGGTTTGGAGAGATACCAAAGCCCCACGGCGGTAGTAGGCAGCATGAAGAACAGATCGGTGTACCGGCCCATGCCTTCGCGCGGAGAAAGTCCGACATGATCGAAGAAGAGCTGTTGCCGGCTCTCGGGGTCGAGGAGCAGCGCCACGATGCTCAATAAGCCGGCGATGGTAAAGAAGAGGAACACGGCGCGCTGTAGCCGCACGCGGCGAAACGCCTGCCGGCGGGCTCGGAGGGCGCCGATCACCGCATGTGCAGCGCTCCGCGCAACCCGGCTGATACGCGAGCGTGCGAAGCCGGCGTGGGCGCCGCAGGCGAACGCCAAGAAAGCCAGCGCGCCTACCAAATACGCGCGCGAATAGGCTTCGTCCATCGATGTCGGCAACGGTGTTTTGCTCCGCTGCAGTACCGACACGGCGGTTCCGTAGAAGCAGTAATCGAAGATAAACCAAGCCTCCACCAGTCCGGTCAGGCTTAGCCAGTAGTTCTGGTGGCGCATTCCCCGGCCGTAAATGCCAAAACAGAGCAGCAGCACAGCAAAGAACAAGTAGGCATTTGCCCCGGCCGGCGATCCGTTAGCGAAGTGCACCGCCACGGCAACCAGGACCAGCGTTACGATGGAAGCTATTCTCATCTGCTGCCCAGCCCCCAGCCCGCCATCCCAGTGGTTAGGCCGGCTTTGACGCCCGTCTGAGCGATGAGCAGCGCCCAAGCCACGCCGACGGCGCCGTAAGCTGGCGCCACCCCCACGGCCATTGCGCCGAAAAGCAGCGTGATTAGAGCGTCGGATGCCGTGCACCACTCCGGGTGTCCCGCGCCGTAGAGCAGGAATTGTACCGGATTGGCCACCAGCAATGCGATGTTCGCCGTAGCCAGCAGTTGGAACACCCGCACCGCGCCCCGCATGGTCCCTGGAAACAGGTGCGCGGCGAGCGGTCCGCCGAGCCATATCGGGACGAGCAGCGCTCCGGCCAGTAACGCGGCGCCCGGCATATAACTTCGCAAATAGCTGCGGCGGCGCTCCCGCGTAGTAGCGGCGACGGCTTCCGGCAAAAGCACTGTGCTGGTGGTGTTGATCAGCAGCGCGAATCCGCCGCTCAACGACATGCCCAAAGTATATGTTCCGAGCGCCGAGGCCGCCGCCCAGCGCGACAGCGCGATCGACGGAATGTAACTGTACATCGAACCGATTACGGTGGACATGGTGATCCAATTGGCAAAAACGGCGATGGGCTTCCAAGCTGGGCGGGCGCCGGGCTGCCGGGCGGTTGCCAGCACGGCTGCCAACAGGGTTGCGTTAGCGCCGACGATCCACAAGCGGCTGAGCAGATCTCCCGCGAATAGGCTGGCCATGCCCGAGCACGTGCCGTTGAGCAGGAGCCAGACCGGCAAAATCTGCAGAATAGCGGCGATCGCGCTGAGCCGCGCCATGCGCGCGAACGCCAGCCGCGATTGCAACAACACCAGGGTGAAAGACGATACCGACGCCACCGCCGCGCTGCCGCAGGCCAGGCGGATCGCCGTCGCGTACTCCGGATGCCGCAACAGTTTATTGCCGGCCAGCGGCGCGAGCAGGAATATGGCGGCGATCACCCCGGCGGTCAACGCTAAGCGCAGCAGCAGGAAGCGTGAAACGGTGCGCAGCCAGTTCGCGCCCGTGGTCCCGGCGGCGAATTTCAGGCAGGAAATGTTGATGCCCAGTTCGCAGAGGTTGCCCACCACCAGGCTGCTGCTGGCATAGATGGCGCACTCGCTGAAGCGTGCGGGCGACACCCAATGCGACACCAGTAGCAACGCGGCGAAGCGGCTGGCCGATAGGCCGGCCTGTCCACCCAGTACGAGTCCTATGTTGCGGGCAGTGGCGCTCAGGCGCCGGGACCGGAGGGTACTCCGGCCTGGATCAGCATCGCACAGGGGGTCAGCGGCGGATTCTCCTGGAGCGCTTTTATAAAGTAGTGTTGCCATTCATCATTCAGTTTGGAGCGCCAGGATGCGGGCAGATGCCGTAGCCCGAAGCGGTAGGCCCGGCCTAGCGTTAGGGGGCCGGCGCCCATGCAGAGGGGCCCATCCACGCGATCCCAGAGATCGCACATGCGCGCCGATAAATAGGGCGTGGTCAGAACGGTAGTAAAGCCGGCTTTGCTCAAAGCTGCCACCCAGGCGCCTTCCGCCAGCAGATGTCGATGCTCCAACTGCTCGGCGCGCATACGCGCATACCAGGCGCCGTTCAGCAGCAGGTGCCGGTTCATCTCCACCAACGGAACAGTCGCGATGAACGCGCCTCCCGGCCGCAGGACCCGCCGGCACTCCGCCAGCACTCGAGCCAAATCCGGGATATGTTCCATCACGCAATTCGCGAAGACGGTGGCAAAAACCCCGTCCGCGAACTTGAGCGAGCGCGCATCCATGCACGAGAGACGGCCGTAGAGGCCGTTGCGCCCGGCGCACAGCGCAATCTCGCGCGGGTTGAGGTCGATGCCCCATTCCACCCGCTGCATCAGCAGCGATGCAAAGTGCCCGTTCCCGCAGCCAATCTCAAGCACCGGCGGAGCGAACGTGCAATGCCGCAAGGCTTTCAACTCGGCCGCCCGCCACGCCGCCAGCGACGGGATATCGTAGATGGTTTGCGCCAAGCCCAGCAGGTCGGCGTCCGTACAACTAAGCAGCGCGCTCATCAGTCTCCAGTATTTCTTCGTAAAGCCGTACGTGACGATCGATCATCTGGCGCACGCTGAATTGGGCATGCGCCTTTCGCCGGGCCGCTTGGCCCAGGCGGCGGCGCTGGTCGGAGTCGGCCAGCAACGTGCAGACGGCTCGCGCTAGCGCGGCGCTGTCGCGCGCGGGGACGATTACGCCCGTGTCTTCATCCAGTTGTTCGCGTATGCCGCCTACGTCGGTGGCGACCACGGCCGCGCCGCAGCACATGGCTTCGAGTACCACTGTTGACAGGCATTCGCCCAGACTGGGCGAGACGACGACTGCGGCGGTGGCATAAAGTTGGGCCAGAGCTGTGGCCGTCCTCGACCCGGCGAACTCCAGGCACCCGCTCAGTCCGAGTTGCGCCGCGTGCTTCCGGTACCGGTCAAGCAACGCGCCGGTCTGGTAGACAACCCGTAGTTTGACCTGCGGGTAGGCGTCGCGGACGGTGGGCAAGGCGCGCAGCAAATAGTCCAAGCCCTTGAACTCCTGGAGTTGACCAACGAAGAGCAGGGCTTCGGTGGCGGAGGCAGCCGGTTCGCCCAGGCAGTCGAAAACAGACGTACCGATGCCATTGGGAATCACCGCGATGCGGTCCGGCGGGAGACCCCGGCGGCGCGCGAGGAAGTCGCGCTCGGCGTTGGACAATGCGACGATAGCGTCGGCGTGGTGCAGGACAAAGCCATCTGTCAGCCTCCGCTTCCAGCCCACTCCCAACCCGTTCATAGCGAATGGATCGTGCGTGGTGAGGACGAAGGGCGGCCGTCCGGTGGCCGCCGCCAGGCGCAACGCGGCCCTGCCGAAGTGATGCACATGCACGAGGTCGAAGTTGCCGGCTGGCAAAGGCGCGGAATGCCCGGAAAGCGTAACCCGCCAGCCGCGCTGGAGCAGGCCCTCCGCCAGCACCGTCTCAGGCGAGATGGAATGTTGATCGCGGTAGGCCGCCGATTTGTCGAAGATACCGCCCACAATGCAAATGTGCATAGCCGACCCAGGTCAATGCCCTGCCCTGAAAGTCTCTTAGGAAAGATTAGTGGCGGTTCTGGGCGGTAATCCCAATATTTCTTGAACTATATCAACGAGGCGTCACTTTGATGCGTATGCGCACAGATGGGCAAAATGCCAATTCCAGTGGTAGGATCGACGAACTCCACTCCTCTGCTCCGCACTACCCATTCCAAGCCGGCAAGGTGGCGCCGCTGCAAAATGGCTTCGTCGGAGTAAACGCGGTAGGTGGTTCCGATGGACTCGGGCGTGTTGTAGGGCGAAAGAACCTCCAAAGCCAACTTCCGGATGAGGCGCTGCGTGTTGATTTTACAGTTCTTAGGCGTCATCCGGCAGAGTTGTGACATACCGCGCCAGCCAATTACGATAATGCGGGCTTCGGAAGAGTCGGCATGCGCCGCCTTCCAAAGGGCTCGATAGAGAACTTCCTCGCCGAGTGAATGTCCGTCGTGAGTCGCGGAACATCGGCGGATACGAAGTCGCGTAGCCGGAAGCGCAGGGATTGAAACGACCTCAGGGGTTGACTTGTCCCACGCTCGCGAGACGCCATGAGCTGGAACGGATGCAGAAGTTGAAACAACCCCAGGTGCTAAATCAATTGCAGGGGTCGTCTCATTCTCCCCCGATATCATATTAAGCCCTGGGCTTAAATCGCCCACAGGTCTCGGATCGATCGCAGGTGTATCAATAGCGGGGATCTCAAGGACCTCAGGGGTTATTAAAACCCGAAGTTCTGAAACGACCCCAGGGTCTGAGACAGGTCCAGTGGCCGGACTTTGGAGGTGGGGGAGGGGAACTGGCCCGTTCAAAAAGGACAGATAGCCGCCCATGCCCGGCTGGCTGACGATCTCGTCCCAGCCGAGCGGCTCCATAGCGGGTCTACGCTTGGACCGTTTGGGTGTTTTCGGCTTCTCTGTGGTCGGCTCGCTCATCGAGCAACTCCAATAGCTGGATTCCCGCTAACTCATAGTCTTCCATAGCTTTACACTTGGGATCGTAGTCCACCAAGAACTGCCGCGCGCGGCCGCATTTCGCGACCGTGACGTCTGTCCGGATGGCCGGGAGCAGCGGAATCTTGAATTTGGCCGAGAGATCTTCCAGGGACTTCATCATCACCGCAGTGTGCTGAAACCGCCGGTCCACCATGACGGGCAAGAGCCCGGCCGGCCGTACATTCACCCGGAAGAGTTCGTTCATCATCCGCGCCGTCTCCAGGCACGCGCCGGCACCCTGCAGGCTGAGGGTATCCATACTGACCGGAATCAGCACCCGTTGCGCGTAAACCATGGCGCAGGTCTGCATAAGTGTGATGGACGGGGCTACATCGATGAGCACGATGTCGTAGGGCTCGTCCACCTTTGAGAAAAGCAGGGAAAAAGACATCTCCCGCGCGGGGACACCCATCAGGGAGGCTTCGGCCTGGATAGTCTCGCGGCTGCTGCAAAGCACGTCGATATTGGGAGTTGCATGCACCAGACAACTCTCGAAAAGGTGGTTGTAGACCACAAAATGATGGAGAAACTTATCCGCCTTCAAGCCCAGCGACATGCCTACAGATCCCTGCGGATCGGTATCGATCAGCAGCACCTTACGGCCCCGGTCTGCCCAGAGACGCGCCAGGGTGGTAGCGGTGGTGGTCTTGGCCACGCCGCCTCGTTGATTGGAAATAACCAGCCTAATCACCGTTGTTCTCCGCCAGGGTTCGCCGGATACGCTCAACGTCCTGCGCAGTCCAGCGCCGGTACCGGTTCGCCTGATTGCGTTCCGGCTCCTGAATCTTCTGTAGACGCAACCAGTTCATCAGCGTGCGCTTGGTAATTCCCAGGACATCCGCGACTTCCTGGGACTTCATGTATGGTTCGCTACGAACCTTCATAGGGCAAGGTACACCCTGATGCTAAACATTCATGATTGACCTTGTCAACGCGAAAGTAATGAAAGTAATGAAATGCTCTCATCGGCTGGGCTTGAATCGACTACAGGGGTTGAGACAGGATCTCGGACACGGTTGCCAACAGAGTCTCTGGCTCGAAAGGCTTCCGCAACATGACGGTCCGTAACGGCAACCCGGGGTCCTGGTCTACGCAGTCGTCGACATGTCCCCCCAGGTAGAGCACCCGCAACTGAGGTTGCATGCGTGCCAGATGCAGGGCCAGTTCAGGCTCCGGTCGGCTGATCAGCAGGTCTGGGGGCCCTTGTGCCTCCGCCACACGCAATGCTTCCTTGGAATGCAGCGCAGCCAACACACGATAGCCGCGCTTTTTCAGAAGATTCGCCATGACCGTGCGCATTCCGTCGTGAGCTTCAACCAGCAGAATGGTGGAGTCGCCGGAGGAACGATCCATTTGCGGCGCTAGCGGGGCGGGGAAGTGCGTTCCCGCCAAAGGCAGATAAATACGGAATGTAGCACCCTTACCGGGTTGGCTATATGCCCACAAATGGCCACCGCTCTGCCGGACAATACCGTAGACCGCCGCTAAGCCCAGCCCCAGACCGCGGCCACTCGCCTTAGTACTGAAGAAGGGCTCGTACAGATGTGCCCAGCTATCGTCGTCCAGGCCCGGCCCGTTGTCGCTAACCGCCAGCACCCCGTACGGACCGCCGGCAACCTCAGTGGCTCCGAACCCGGATGCCACGTTTGGTGCGGCGCCGGTCTGCAGGCAGAAGGCGCCGCCACGCCCCATCGCTTCCCGGGAATTGGCAGCCAGCTTCAAAATGATCTGCCGCACGCGCACCGGGTCGGCCAGCACTGGCGCAAGACCCTGGCTAAGCTCGGGGACAATTTCGATATCGCGCCCGAATAGCTGCCGCAGCCGGGGCAGAGTGCTTTCCACCAGATCGTTGAGAGCCACCGGCCGGGCCTGGAGTACCAGCCCTCCGCTGAATGCCGTTAGCTGTTCGGCGATAGCGCTGGCCCGTTCGCTCGCCTGCTGAATCTCTTCCAACTCGCGAAGCACGGGCCGGCCCTGTCCCGCCCCGACCAACAGCAACTCGCCCATGGATAGCAGGGAGCGATGTAAATTGCGGAACTCGGCGGCCGTCCGTCCCGCCAACAAACGCAGCGTGTCAAGGCGTTCGGCGAGCCGCGCCTGTTCTCGCTCAGTGGCGTTCCGTACTTCCAATTGGATCAGCCCGCTGACGGTGCCGCCGCTAACCTCAAGCAACAACCAGCGCCCGTCGCCGGCCTGTAGCGGCAACTCCACGCCGGTGATTGTGCCGCCGGCAAGCATCTGTTCGTGTATCTCGGATCCCGCTTCGGCGTCCGCCACCAATGGCAGTTTCCAGAAACTTCGCCCCACAACTTCGCTGCAGCGGCGCCCGGCCATCCGCAAGAATGCGGCATTGACCTCCAGTATGCGGCCGGTATCTTTCTCTAAAAGAAGCATGCCGGACTGCGCAGTTTCAAAGAAACGAGCGTATACATCGCCGGGAGGCATGGTCAACCCTTATTCTAGTGTTCCACAAATATCGCTTAAGGCTCCTAACCGCGATATTTAGCAGAGTCTCCCCGGAAAACCCCCTAGGTCTAAGTACGAGAGCGGACGAATTGACTTGCGGCATTACACACTTGAATAATTGTAAGCGGACTTTTTTATGAGCGATGCCTTGCAAGCGGCTTTGGAATGTTTCGCCGGCCGGCGGACGGCTCAGGGTGATCCTATGCGCCGCCGCTTTGCCGTGCTTCCGTCGCGTCAGGAGCCGCGTTATCTGCTTCCCCTAGGGGATAGCCGCACCACGCTGGAAGCCTTCAGGGTCTACACGCCTTATGCGTTCGGCGCGCGCGTTCGGAAGGGCCTGCTCGCACAGATAGTCAAGACGGGCTGGAGCGGTTGGGCGATGCACTCGCTGCAAGTGGGAGAGCCCGTAGGGCTAAAAGCCTTGGTCAGCAACGTTACGGGAGAGCGTAACCCGGCGTTCGCCATGTCGCTAGCCACTCCCGGCAGGTATCGTAAGCTCACTATCCAGGTAATGCGAGCCGGCGGCGAAACTCTAGGCTACATCAAGCTGGGGTTGACCAAGCAGGCAGGCGAGCGTGTGCGGCATGAAGCGAAAGTGCTCGAAGACCTTGCTCCTATGCGGCCGGATGTGCCGCGCGTGTTGTACGCCGGCGAATGGCAAAACAGCTACGTGCTGTTTCAGTCGCCGTTGCAAGGCCGGCCCGGACCGGCGGAATTGTCCGGCCTGCATGTGGAATTTCTCGAAAAGTTGGCCGCCGTACGACGCCTGGACAAATCCGGCCTCCAGGTTGTTGAGGAAGTTGGCGCGCGCTGGAAAGCGGCAACTCGGCTCTGCGACTGGCGATGGCAGCAATTGGGTAGGGCGACCTTGGTGGCGGCCCGCCGCGATCTGGAGAAGGTAACGGTTCCATGCGGCGTCTGGCATGGCGACTTCGCTCCTTGGAACACGCGCGTACAGGATGGACGGCTGGCGGTCTTCGATTGGGAGTCCTGCGCAGATGAAGCGCCGTTGGGGTGGGACACTTTCCACTTCAGCGTGCAGGTGGCCAGCCTGCTGAAGAAAAGCTGGAGAACCAAATTCGATCTGAAAGCGGCGCCGGGCGCGCGCGGCTTGTTCCTGTTGTATTTGCTGGCAAGCCTGGGCAATTCTCTGGACGAGCGGGCAGAGCCGAACGAAGGTCTCGAGTACCGCAAGCAAGCGCTGGTGAGCGAACTGAGCGTGAGCTAAGCGTGGCTCAACTCAGATCCGCTCAAAGAATTCCAGCGATCGCCGGGCGCAGGTGTCCCAGCGGAAACTTTGCGCCTGGGTTTTGCCGGCTGTAGCTAGCCGCGCGCGAGTGGCTGGCGAGGTGAGCAGGTGGTCTAACGCAGCACGCAGTTCAGCCGGACTATACGGATCGATCAATGCTGCAGCGCCACCCGTTACTTCGGGCAACGAGGATAGGTTGGAAGTAATTACGGGTGCGCCTGCCGCCATGGCTTGCACCACAGGGAAGCCGAAGCCTTCGTAAAGCGACGGATAGACAAAGACAGTCGCGCCGGCCGTAATACCCGGCAGATGAGCCTCCGGCACATAGGCCAGGTAGCGTACGCCAGGAGCGGGGGCACGGAGCCGGGCCAGTGTTCCGGCGGATTGCCAGCCCTCGGGACCGGCAATCACCAAGTCGAATTGTTCGCGCACTGAATTGGGCAGAGCTTGCCAGGCGTCCAGCAGACGGTCGAGATTCTTGCGTGGTTCGACAGTTCCTACATACAGCGCGTAGGGCCGCCGAAGTCCATACTCCAGACGCGCGGAGGCGCTTGTCTCAGCCGTAGCCGCGAAAAATGGCTCCGCCACGCCCGGGTAAATCACTTGGATCGCGTCCGGATTCAGGTCTAAGACGCGCAGGGCATCACAGCGGGTGCTCTCGGAAACGGCGATCAGGCCGTCGGCTTCTTTCCAGATGCGCTCGGCGAAACGCTTTTCAGCCACCACGTTCGCGGACTGGTGAAATTCGGGCAGGAGCCAACAAGTCAGGTCGTGCAGGGTGGCCGTCAGACGAAGGCGGCGCGGCGGATAGAGCAGCTTGGTGGCGTGAAAGATGCCATCGGGAGGCGCCATCAGGTCGGCGGCGTGGTTCGGCCACAGGTTCAGCGCAAAGAGCAGCGCCTGCCGGGCGAGGGTGCCGGGCGGATCCGCGGCTGAGCCTTCATGATCCAGATCCGGCAGCCGGTCCAGGAAGGGGAACAGCCGGACTTGTTCGTCGCCCAGCAGGCGGCGCAGGTGTGCAATCCAATAAAAAAGATAATTCTTGACGCCGGCGCTGCGCACCAGCAAGGGGATGGCATCAATGAAGATACGCATGCGGCCCTGTGTGATCGATCAAGCAGCCATTTTCGCACGGCAGCTTGGTGCGTCGAACGTCAATCGATAGACTGGTAGTATGAGCGGGAAGCTGTGACCAAGCTGTCTGTGATCCTGTTTTTGGCGGCCGCCGGGTTTGCCTTTTATATTGTGGCTGGATATCCCTTGCTGTTGGCCGTTTTGGCTTGGTGGAGGCCCCAGCCGGTCCACAAGCGTTTTACAGATAAAACCGTGACTGTCCTGCTGGCCGTCTACAACGGCGAGAAATGGATACGGACAAAGCTGGAGTCGATTTTGCGGCTCGACTATGCCCGGCCACAAATGCAAATTCTGGTGATTTCGGACGGCTCGACGGACCAAACCGACGGCTTGGTAAAGGAGTTCCGAGCGGAGGGCGTCGAACTGCTGCGTGTGCCGCACGGCGGCAAAGCGGCGGCGCTGAATGCGGGTATGGCCCGGGCTACCGGCGAGATCCTATTTTTCACCGATGTGCGGCAACAATTGGAGCCGGAGGCGCTGCGCCACTTGGTTGCGTGTCTGGGAGATCCGGCAGTAGGCGGCGCTTCCGGTCATATCGTTTTCGCGAAGAGCAATGTTGGCGGGGAAGCCGATGTGGGGCTCTATTGGCGCTTTGAGAAATGGCTGCGGGACAAGCTGACCGCGGTGGATTCGCTGCTGGTGGCGACGGGCTGCGTCTATGCGTTGCGCCGCGAATTGGCCCGCCCGCTCCCCGCCGGCGCCTTGATTGACGATGCGTATCTGCCGCTGGCGGCCATCTTTCGAGGCTATCGCTTCGTCTTTGAGAGGCAGGCCATCGCTTACGATTATCCAACTCAATTGGACATGGAATTTCAGCGGAAGGTGCGCACGCTGGCGGGGCTATTTCAATTGGTGGGCAGCTATCCGCGGCTGCTGAATGTTTTTACGCGGGTAGGCTTCCATTTTTTCTCTTACAAACTGGGGCGGCTGCTGCTGCCGTATGCCTTGCTCCTGATGGCGGTGAGCGCCTTTTGGCTACCGCGCCCATGGGCGGAGGCGGCGGTCGGCGCACAGGTGTTGCTGTATGGATTAGCGGCTGTGGACCATTGGGTGCCGGCCGGCTTCGGCCTGAAGCGGTTGTCCGCGGCGTGCCGCACGTTTGTGGTTCTGATAGCGGCGGCCTTCTGCGCGGGATCGGTCTTGTTCGTACCGGCCGGCTGGCTGTGGAAAGAAACCCGGGTGAAAACGGCAGCCAAAAACGGCACGGTGTTCGGGCAAGACTGATTGTTTCAGAAAGCGCCTGTCACTTGGCCGGTTCCTGTTTGACGAACTGCAATGAAGCCGAGTTCATGCAGTAGCGCAAGCCGGTAGGCTGCGGTCCATCCGGGAAGACGTGGCCCAGGTGGGCGTCGCACTTACTGCACAGCGCTTCGGTGCGCATCATCCCAAAGCTCGTATCGGTTTCCTCGGTGACATTCTCTTTGGCGATGGGCGCCCAAAAACTCGGCCAGCCGGTGCCCGACTCGAACTTGGTGTCGGAGCTGAAGAGTGCGTTGCCACAGCAGACGCAGCGGTAGATGCCTTGATCGTGCAGCTTGTAGTATTTGCCGGTGAAGGCGGGTTCGGTGCCCTTCTTGCGGGCAACCGCAAACTCGTCGGAAGTGAGCTGGCGCTTCCATTCTTCGTCGCTCTTAATTACTTTTTGATTCGTCACAATTCCTATTCTCCTTCCCGAATTCGAGAAGTCAACCAGCCGGACCATGCCAGGGGTGCGCCGCCGGGTTTCGGCGGACGCCGTACGGTCCGCAGTGCGTGCCTCGTTGGTGCATGCTGTGCCCGACAGGAACGCTACCGAGGCCAAGAAAAAGGCCCGGCGGTCGACGCTGTGTTCGGAGCATTGACACATATCTGAAATGGTAGCGCACACGGTAGTACCCGGTACCGTACAGCCGGGCCTTTTCGCGCGTGACGTGGCCAGCTTAGAATTCAGTTAGGCGGACAGCGCGTCGCCAGCATCTTCATAAGTTTTGAGCCAGACGGCAAGGGGGCGGGCGGGGTCCAAAAGGCCCTGCCCCTTGCTGTTTCTTCGCGATCTGTCAGCCAGGCGATTCTTAATGGTACGTTCTAGAAATGATCTCTCCGTTGCCCGGTGCCCCGCGCATTGCAAATCGGTGCGGCATACCCGGGCCACGGCCGGACAAATGCTTGGCAAATGTTACGAAGTCCCTTGCCGGGATTACCTGCGTGCCCGCAACCGTTACCTGCTATTAGAGTTAAGTACCATGACACAAGTACTGAATCACATCGGAAAACTTGACTCCAAGGCTGCAGCCGTGGTCTGATGGACCTAATAGCGAAGCTGGCAGGTTTCCAGTCTTGCCCTGGGCGCGGGACGACATCCTAAACGGTTCTTCAAGAAGGCATGACGTGAAGACTTTTGTCATAGGGCTGGATTGTGCGGCTCCCGAGATTCTATTCCATCACCCTGGATTGCACAACATCCGGGCGCTTATGGAGCGCGGCTGCTACGGCCGGCTGGAAAGTGTGATCCCACCGATCACCGTGCCGGCGTGGATGTGTATGTCCACGAGCCAGGATCCAGGTTCACTGGGAGTGTATGGATTCCGCAACCGGAAGGATCATTCCTACCACGGCCTTTCTATTGTAAACTCCAGTTCCATTCAACAAACCGCCATTTGGGACGTCCTGGGATTACACCACAAAGAAGTGGTGGTTGTCGGAGTGCCGCCCAGCTATCCTCCGCGACGCATGAATGGCGTCAATGTCGGATGCTTCATGACTCCGGACACGAAGACGCACGATTATACCTACCCGGTCAGTGTGCGGCAGGAGATCGACCGCCTGGTGGGGGAATACCCAGTGGATGTCAAGGGTTTCCGCACCAACAACAAAGATTGGCTTCGCGACCAAATTTACGACATGACCCGGAAGCATTTTGAGGTGATCCGCTATCTGATGGTCACCGTGGAATGGGATTATTTTCAATTCGTCGAAATCGGCGTCGACCGGGTGCACCACGGTTTCTGGAAGTATCACGATCCGCAACATCGTCAGTACGTTCCGGGCAATCCGTATGAGACCCTAATCAACGACTATTATGCGTATGTCGACCAGGAAATCGGCAACCTCCTGGAACTGCTCGACGACGATACCAACGTACTGGTGGTTTCCGATCACGGCGCACAACGCCTGGAAGGCGGTTTTTGCGTCAACGAATGGCTGCGCCGCGAGGGTCTGTTGGTGTTAAAAGAGTCAGTCACAAAACCTACTCCCTTTTCGCCGGCCTTGGTCGACTGGGAGCGCACGAGGGTCTGGAGCGAGGGCGGCTATTACGCGCGGGTATTCTTCAATGTGGAAGGCCGCGAGCCCCAGGGGACGGTCCCGGAATCCGAGTACGACGATTTAATTGAGGACATGACGGCGCGTTTCCACGCGTTGCGTGACGATCGCGGTGAAATGATGGGATCGCTGGTATTTCAGCCGCGCGATCTTTACCGCAGCTTGCATAATGTGCCTCCGGACCTAATCGTGCATTTCGGGGCGTTGTACTGGCGCTCCATAGGCGGGTTGGGATACGATTCGCTTTATCTGCAGGAGAACGACACAGGACCGGACGATTGCAATCATGCCCAGTTTGGCAGCTTTTTGCTGGCCGCTCCCAATCTACCGGTGAGAGGCGAGATGGAAGGCATGCATTTGTTGGATATCGCTCCCACTTTGCTGGATTTGGCGGGATTGGAGACGCCCGAGTCCATGCAGGGATGCAGCCTCCTGGCGCGTAGCCGCAGCGAAGTCGGCGGTGGACGAATTCGTTAAGAAAACATCAGGTTCGAGGATTTTCTCGACGGATAAAGTGTTAAGGTACTATAAAGATCTGGTACTGGTAAGCCTGCCGTAAACGTTGCCCGGCAGAGTATCCTTAACTTTTTGGCCTACATTGCAATCCAGACCCTGGGTTGTCTCAGAGCGGCCGGGCTGAGCCGTATTCGGTTATCTGGCCCGGCCGGTTGCGCCAACACGGCTATGATGTAACTCTTGCCTGCGCTACTCCGTCGGTCGCGCGAGATTGAAGAAGTAAAAATTTTCGGAGAAACATGAAATCCAAAAATAAAGTCGAACTGAACACGCCCTACGGCGGCGAGTTGGTGGATCTTCGCGTCGAAGGTAGCGAGCGCGAAGATTTGGCGCGCCGCGCCGGCCAGGGCCCCACCCTGCAACTGTCGCCGCGCAGTTTGTGCGATCTGGAATTGTTGGCCTTTGGCGGGTTCTCCCCGCTCGACCGCTTCATGGGCAAGGCCGATTATGACAGCGTGCTAAATAATATGCGGCTGGCTAACGGGCTGATTTGGTCTATCCCGATTACCCTGCCGGTCGCCAAACTGGATGGCATTCACGAAGGGCAGGAAATCGCTCTGCGCAATGCCAATAACAACCTGATTGCCTGGATGCGTGTGGAGGAGATCTACGAGGCCGACCCGCACGAAGAGGCGGCCAAGGGTTTGGGATGCTCGGATGAGGAGCACCCCACGTACCGGGAGATGCTCTCCTGGGGCAAGTTCCGCCTTAGCGGACCGCTGAAAGTGCTTGAGATGCCGCAGCATTTCGATTTCCCGGAATTGCGGCATACTCCCGCCGAAGTGCGTGAGCTGCTGTCGCATATGGGTAATTCCGATGTGGTGGCCTTTCAGACCCGCAATCCGATGCACCGCGCGCACGAGGAGCTCACGAAGCGCGCCGCGCAGGAATCTGGCGCAAACCTGCTTCTAAACCCTGTAGTCGGCATGACCAAGCCCGGCGATGTGGATCACTACACGCGTGTGCGCATCTACAAAGCGCTGATCGAGAATTATTACGACCCCAACACCACGCTGCTCAGTCTGCTGCCGCTGGCAATGCGCATGGCCGGCCCCAGGGAAGCGATCTGGCACGCCATCATTCGCCGGAACTTCGGCTGCAACCACTTCATCGTCGGCCGGGATCATGCCGGTCCCGGTAAGAACTCCAAGGGCAAGCCTTTTTACGACCCGGCCGCCGCCCGCGAGTTGCTCAAAAAACACGCCGACGAGATCGGCGTCAAATGTTTGCCTTACGAGGAGATGGTCTATCTGGCCGACGAGGATCGTTACGAACAGGTCACCGAAGTCCAACCCAACCGCAAAGTTTTTTCGATTTCCGGCACGCAGGTGCGCGACAATTACCTGACCAAGGGCCGCCTGTTGCCTTCCTGGTTCACCCGCAAGGAAACCGCCGAGATTCTGAGTTCGGCGTACCCGGCGCGCAATAAGCAGGGCTTTTGCATCTGGTTCACGGGTTTACCTAGCGCGGGCAAGAGCACCATCGCCGATATCCTGACGGTCATGCTGATGGAACACGGCCGGCAGGTAAGCATCCTGGACGGCGATGTTGTGCGCACCCACTTGTCCAAGGGCTTGGGATTTTCGCGCGAAGACCGCGACACCAATATCGTGCGCATCGGCTATGTGGCATCGGAGATCGTGCGGCATCACGGGGCGGTCATCTGTGCGGCGGTAAGCCCCTATCGCGAGACCCGCAACCGGGTCCGCGCCATGATGCGCAACGACGCCTTTATCGAGACATTCGTGGATACCCCGGTTGAAATCTGCGAGGAGCGGGATGTGAAAGGCTTTTACGGTAAAGCCCGCGCCGGCCAGATCAAGGGCTTCACTGGCGTGGACGATCCCTACGAAGCGCCGCTCAATCCGGAAATCACTCTTTTCACCGGCAAAACAACCCCGCAGGAGAACGCCGAGCGCATCATGGAGTACCTGATCGGCGAGGGATTCCTGCTGCGCGATACCGCCGAGATTGCGAAGGAAGAAGGCGCGGAACTGCTCGCCGCCGGTTGATGGTGGGACAGGCCAGCCAGCCTGTCATCCGCCTTGCCGAAAGGAGACGGAAGCCGAAACGTGCATAGAGTGGTCATTACCGGAATGGGCATGAGCACCTCGCTCGGCCCCGATCTGCGCGCCTGCTGGCAGCGGCTGCTGGCGGGCGACAGCGGCATAGCGCCGCTCAGTTTCTGGGATCCGTCGGAATACAACACCAAAGTTGTGGCTGAGGTTAAGCACGTGCCACGGGACACCGAGTCCATCCCTTCGGCGTGGTGCCGCCGTGGTGTGCGGTTGTTTCTGCCGGTCGCGCGGGAAGCTCTGGCCGACGCCCAACTGGCCCCTGGGGGTGAAGGACCGCGGAACTTGGACCCCGCGGATATCGGAATCGCGGTGGGCACCAGCGTCAATTACCTCGACATGTCTCTCATGAAACACTATTTCCAGCTCCGCAGGCCCGATGGTCCGGCGCTGGATATGGCGCGCTTCGCCCGCGAAGGCCGGCAGCCGGATAACAGTTTCTACCGCCGCCTGGGAGACATGATTGCCAGCGTTCCGGCTAAGCTGCTGAAACTCGCCGGACCGGCGTTCGTCATGGATACCGCGTGCGCGGCCAGCTCGCACGCTATCGGCGAGGCCTTTCGGCTGGTGCGGCTAGGCAAAGTTAAGGCTATGCTGGCCGGTGGCGCGGCGGCCTTGGTCAGCCCGCTTCCGATCTTGGCTTTCAGCCTGTTAGGAGCCTTGAGCCGCAATGCCGATCCGGAACTGGCCTCCCGTCCCTTCGACCGGCAACGCGACGGCTTCGTGATGGGCGAAGGCGGAGGCGCCGTGGTGCTGGAAAATCTCGAGAGCGCCAAGGCGCGCGGCGCGCGCATCTACGCCGAGCTCGCCGGCTATGGCTCCAGCCTTAACGCCCACACACTTACCGACCCTTCCCCGGATGGCAGCGCGGAAGCGCAGGCGATTTCCATTGCTTTGCGGCAGGCCTCCCTGGCGCCCGAGGATGTGGACTACATCGCCGCGCACGGCACCTCGACTCCTAAGAACGACCCTATCGAGACCGCCGCCATCAAACGTGCATTTGGCTCGCATGCCAAGCATTTGATGGTATCCTCGAACAAGGGCCAAATCGGTCACACCATTTCTGCGGCTGGAGTCTGCAACGTAATTTGCGCAGTAAAAGCTATCGTCGAGGGCCAGGTCCCGCCCACCATGCATCTGCGATCGCCGGATCCGCAGTGTGATCTCGACTATGTTGCCAATCGGAGCCGCGCCGCCACAGTTCGCGCCGCTTTAGCTAACGCTTTTGCCTTTGGTGGCCAAAATGCCGTGCTGGCTGTACGCGCCTGGGCCGGATAGAGCGCCTGTTTGTAAGGAGATCCAAGAATGCCAAACATGACGGAATCGGAGGTATTCGATAAATTCGCTCAGATCGTCGCCAAAAGCTTGCGCATCGACGCTGCGCAAATCGCTCCCGATACGCACTTGACCGACCTCGGCGCCGAATCGCTCGATCTGATCGAGATCACTATGGAAACGGAGACCCAATTCCACATCTTCCTGCCCGATAAGTCCATTCTGGAAACCGCCGTTGAGGTTTTCGGCCCCGGCATTTTGGAAAAAGACGGATACCTCACCGAAGAAGGTAAGCGCTTCTTGTTGTGCCGCATGCCGCAAGCCGACGCGCATTCCTTCGAGGGCGAAGTGGCCGTGAAAGACCTGCAGTCTTACTTCTTGAAAGTCGGCACCTGGGTGCGAATGATCCAGGACCTGGCGCAATATACGCCCGCGGAATGCGAGTCCTGTGGGGGTTCCATGGTGGCATCCATGGGCTTCCGTATGAAGTGCGCGAAGTGCGGCCACGAGATTACGCTGCGTTCCGGCGAAGAGCTGAACCGCGAATGGGTCCGCGAGTACTACGATAAAGAATACCGTCCGCAGGCGGGGTTCCCGGTTTCGGCTACCGCTGTCCAGTAATTCAGATTCATACGGCCGGCTTGTTTATGAATGCTTTAGGCAGCATGGTTTACGATTCGTCTGTGACGCAGGCGCGGCTGCCGGAGTCTGTCTGCTGCCGCCTGGATGCCCTTCCACACGAGCCAACTGTGTTGGCGGACTTGATTCTCAGTCCTGATGAACGGGAACACTGGAGATCCATGCGCGCTGTCGAAAAGCGCCGCCACGAATGGCTGCTGGGCCGCTGTGCCGCGAAGCAGGCGGTGCAATCGGTGCTCGAAAGGAATTTGGATTTGCATCTGTCGCCCACCGACATCGAGATTGTGCCGGACCCCTACGGCCGGCCCTTTGTGAAATACAGCGCGGGTCCACCCGGACCCGCGCCCGCCCTCTCCATCGCGCACAGCCAGGGCACCGCCGTGGCGCTGGCGGTCCTCGATCCTCATGCCCGCGTAGGCATCGACCTGGAAAGCCTCTCACACCGCCGCGAGGATTTCCAAACCATCGCCTTCAGTTCGGATGAGCGCAGCCTGTTGGCCGCTTTGCCGCCGGATTGGCGCCAGGAATGGGCCTTGCGGATGTGGTGCGCCAAAGAGGCCGTGGGCAAGGCTCTGGGACGCGGCTTGAGTGCCGGACTGCTGGCTTTTCACATTACCCGCGTTGAGACCGCGAGCGGTATGATTGAGGTCGCCCTACGCGATGGCGCGCTCGCACAAAGCCCGCAATTCAGAGGCAAGTCCCTCAATGTTTACACGGTGCGTCAATCCAACTTTGTATTTTCTGCGATTATTTGTCAACACTATCAAAATGGAGCTGTTCGAATGAGGCCAAGCCGGCAGGAGATTCTAGATTACCTGCTGCAAAAAATGGGCGAGTTGACGCAGGATTGGGATTATCCCGACCCCGTCCGTCCGGAATCGAAGCTGTTCACCGAGCTGGGATTTGAATCGCTCGATGCCGTGGTTCTGTGCACCGCCATCCAGGAACATTATCAGACCCCGATGCCTTTCGCGGAATTGCTGGCGGAGATCGGCCAGCAACAGCGCGATCTGTCGATCGACGAATTAACCGATTTTGTGGATACCCACTTAGGCGGTCCCGCGGCAACCGGCAGCGCTACAAGGCGGGTGCAATGAGTATCCGCACGCTGCTCATCGGTCTGGATGGCGCCACTTTCGCCGTCCTCGATCCGCTGATGGAACAGGGCGTCATGCCCTTCTTGAAGTCGTTCTTCGCGGAAGGCGCCCGTGCCGGATTACGCACCATCGTGCCTCCGCTGACCCCCCCGGCCTGGACCTCTCTGATGACCGGGCGCACGCCGGGCCAGCATGGCGTGTTCGATTTCTTCCGCATGGATTCGCCCGTCAGCCGGCACATCCGCTTCTTCAACTCCAACGACGTGCAGTGCGAAACCATCTGGTCGCTGGCCTCCGCCGGCGGCTTGCGCACTACCACGATCAACTTTCCGGCGATGTTCCCGCCGCCGCACATTTCCGGATATGTCGTGCCTGGCTGGGTGCCGTGGAAGCAGTTGCGCCTGGCATGCTGGCCAGAGGGTCTGTTCGACAAACTGAAAGCTATCCCAGGTTTTAATCAGCGCGAGCTGGCCATGGATATCAAGCTGGAGGAGAAGGCCACTGAAGGCATATCCGATCACGCGGAACTGGGACCTTGGATCGAGCTGCATGCCCGCCGCGAGCAGAATCTGTTTCAGGTCCTGCGCCACCTCACCGAAGAAGACCCCTCGGAATTAACGGCCGTGTTGTTCGACGGTGTCGATAAACTGCAGCACTTGGGCTGGCGTTACCTCCGTCCGGAGGACGACCGGCCGCTGACCGAGGATTGGGAATTTCAGATCCGTGAGTTGTGCCTCAACTATTTCCGTTGCGTGGACAATCTGCTGAAACAGATGTGCGAGCTAGCCGGACCGGAGGCCACTGTCGTGATCGCCTCCGACCATGGCTTTGGCCCTACTTACGATGTGCTGCACATCAATACCTGGCTGGAGCGGCACGGATACCTGGCGTGGTCCGAAGCGGGGGAAGCCCACGATACCCAGGGTGCCTTACTGGGAGTCGGACAGGTTGCCAAACACACTTGGCTGATGGACTGGAATAAGACCAAAGCTTTCGCTACCACTCCCACCAGCAATGGCATATATGTAGTGGTGAGCGACGGCACTTCGCCCGGCGTGCCGGCCGCTGAATATCCGGCGTTCCTCAAGAAACTTTCCGACGAACTGCGCCAGATCCCCAGCCTGCGGACCGGAGAGCCGCTGGTCAGCGAAGTCTTCACCCGCGATGAAGTCTTTCAGGGCCCGCATCACGACGCCGCGCCGGATCTTACCCTCATACTCAGCGATGGCGGCCTGATTTCCATTCTGCCATCGGAAGAAATCGTGTCCAAGCGGCCCTCGGTGTCGGGTTCGCACCGCCCGGTGGGGATCTTCGGAGCGCGCGGTCCGACGATCCGGCGGGGACTAATAGCCAATGAGTTGTCCATATTGGATATCGCGCCTACCGTACTTTACAGTCTGGGCCTGCCCATTCCCGAAGAGTTGCAGGGTCGGCTGCCGGTAGAGGTGTATCGCGACGAGGCTTTAAAAGAGCATCCTTTGGAAAAAACTGCCGCCGGGACTAGGAGAAGCCCGGAGGGGAATGCTGCGGTGCCTGGCGAGTTGGAGGATGAGGAGACGATCTTAGAACGACTTCGCGAGTTGGGGTATATCGAATAGGGAGCTGTCTTGTTTGAGCGATGCCGAAGATACAAGCTAACGGAGTGAACCTGCATTACATCACAGTCGGCACGGGGCCGGATATTGTGATGCTGCATGGCTTCCTTGGCAATCTTGCGGTCTGGCACCTTTACATGGCGCCTATCCTGCGCCGCGAATATCGCGTGACCACCTACGACCTACGCGGCCACGGCTACAGCGACGTACCGCTTACCGGCTACACCACGGCCGACATGGCGGAGGATCTGCGCTGCTTCCTCGATGAAATGGGGATCGAACGCCCCATCCTGGTGGGCCACAGCTTCGGCGCCGATATCGCGATGTACTTCAGTCTCCTGTATCCCGAGCGCGTACCCAAATTACTGGCTCTCGAACCAGGCTTGGCGGCTCTGGTCCACTTGCGCAACGACAAGGATTGGATCGGCTGGGCGGCTTGGGTGGCCAAATTGGAAGAAGTGGGAATTCACGTTCCCGAGGACAAGCGCACCGACGCCGAATACTTGTTGCAGCTTAGCCTGGAAACCCCCAAGTTTTATGGTCCGGCGCGCGGGCTGCCGCGCAATCGCGAACCACTGCTGCACCTGATCCGCAATACCACGCTGTTGAAGGACTATGAAGTGGTGGGCGCCATGACCTTGGATGCGGTGCGCACTATCCAAACGCCCACGCTGCTGGTCTATGGCCGCGATTCGCACTTCATCAGTTCATATGACTTCCTGCACAAGGCGCTGCCTAACTGCAAAGCGGTTTTGCTGCCGGGCGGTGAGCATTTCGGCCCACTGGAGCAACCCGAGCTGCTGACCGGGCACATCCAGCAATTCTTAAGCGAGCCTGCCCCGGAGAACTCGGGAAAGGTAGTGGAGGCCGTCTGATCGCTACGCGGACTCCTATCCCCTCCCCGCCTGTGCCGGTCGCCGCGGATCCGCAGCCGTTGCCGCTCTCCGCCAAACTGCTCTACGGCGTGGGGGAGATGCCCATCACGGTCCTGATGGTCTTGTCCGGGCTGTTCATGTTGTTTTTTTACAACTCGGTGATGGGCTTGCCATCGTTGCTGGTGGGAATCGGCCTGGCGGCCAGCTTGGTGCTGGATGCCTTGCTCGATCCCTACATCGGCCATATATCGGATCGCACCAACCACGGTTTCGGGCGCCGGCACGTATTCATGCTGCCGGGCGCGCTGGTCATGGGGCCGTGTTTTTTTATGCTTTTCAGCCCGCCGCGCAGCCTCGGGCATGTCGCACTGTTTGTCTGGCTGCTGGCCTGGTCGATTGCCCTGCGCGCATCGAGCGCCGTTTACCGGATTCCCTACTTGAGCCTGGGCGCTGAATTGAGCCGCGATTACGACGACCGTACCGGGACCATGGGCTTGCGCACGTTGTTCGGACTGGTAGGCACCCTGGCGGCTACGGCGCTTTCCTTTCTGATTTTCTTTCCTGCCACCGCCGACGGTTCCGAACCTAAACTGCATTACGCCGGCTATCCGCGCATGGGTATGGCATTCGGCGCGTTGATGACGGTGGCCGGACTGATCGGCACTCTAGGAACTTTGGGCTATCGCACTTCCGCCGCTGGTAAAGACGCAGTCGGGAAGCGGTTCTTTTCCGGCTTCCGGATTGCGATGCAGAACCCCTACTTCCGGAGTATCTGGTTCTCGACCACGGTTTTCTTCCTGGCCGTCGTGCTGAACTTCAGCATGGCGATCCACTACTTCACCTGGTACGCCCGAATCAGCCGCAGCGAGATGCTGAGCGCCATTCAGACTTCGTTTTACGTCGGCGCATTGGGCGGTGTGGTCCTATGGATGTCGCTGGCCCGGCGCACGGAGAAACGCACTCTGTACATTATGGCCACCATCGCTTCGGCGGCCCTGCTGCTTATGGCTACGTTGCTGATCGGAAGTGGCCGCCTTTTCGGCACGGGCCATCCCTTTCCGCTGATCGTCGGGCACGCGGTGGGAGGCGTTTTCGCCAGCGCGGTCTGGGTGGTTCCGGCGTCCATGATCGCCGACGTGACCGATACCGACGAATTGACCACCGGGTTGCGTCGTGAAGGCATCTATTTCGGCATTATGAATTTCGGAGAGAAGATTGCAGCCGGCGGCGCTCTACTGTTGGCCGGGGGGCTGTTGGCTGTTTTTCGAAGACTCTCGCACGGGGACGCTTTCGGTACGCCGGGCAATCCGCCGGCGGCTATCCCGTATGTGGGCTTGTTATATGGCGCCGTTCCGGCGGTGTTGCTGGTGCTTTCGCTGGTTCTAATTCTTCCATATGGCTTGAACCGGAGTACCGTGCATGGAATTCAACGGCAACTGGCGGCTGGCCGCGATCTTACATAACGACTAACTGAATGACTGACGATAGACCCGTAGTATTGATCACTGGCGCGGGCTCCGGCTTGGGGCTGGCGTCCGCCTTGTTCCTGGCCGCCCGCAACTTTCGCGTCTATGGAACGGCTCTCACTGAAGGCGAAGAGCAAGAGCTGCGCGATCAGTCCGCCCTACGGAATTTGGATGTTTCCGCCTTGCGCATGGACGTGACCCGCAGAGCCGACATTGATCGCGCTGTGAACACGATCATCCAGGAAGCCGGACGCATCGACGCCGTCGTACACTTTGCGGGTATGGGACTGCGCGGCTTCTTCGAAGATCTCAGCATGCAGGAGATCCGCCGGCTCTACGATGTTAACGTCTTCGGCATCATGGAACTGACCCAGGCCGTGCTGCCGCATATGCGCGCGCGCCGCTCCGGCCGGATCGTCATCACCGCTTCGGCTGCCGGCCGCATGGGAGAGATGAGCATCTCCGGCTACTCCTCCGGCAAGTTCGCCGTGGTGGGCCTGGGCGAATGCCTGCGCCAGGAAGGCGCGCTGTTCAATGTGCAGGTTTCCGTGCTCGAGCCGGGGCTGATCTACACTCCCCACTTCGGAGTCAACCGCAATCGCGCCCGGCGCGCCCAGGATCCCGCCAGCCCTTACTACTTCTGGTTCTGCCAGCACGAAGCCATCGTGGACGGCCTGCTGGCCGCCAACAAATTCACCGCCGAAGATATCGCCGGCGTGGTGCATAAAATCCTGACTGCGCGCCATCCCCGCCTGCACTACATGGTGGGATTCAAGTTCAAGTTGATGCTGGCGCTGCGCAACATTATTCCATTCGAATGGTACGAGCGCATTCACGAAAAAATTATCGTCCGCATGGTTTCCCATCCGCGGCAACCGGCAACCGGCCTCAGCGGCCACGATGCCGGGCTGGGCGAGCGCGCTAATTCCCATCAAGCGGTTGGCCATGATTGATCTGCACACGCATACCGACCGTTCCGACGGCTCAACCCCGCCTGCGCAATTGGTACAGGATGCGGCCGCCATGGGCCTGCAGGCGCTTGGAATCACCGATCACGATACGCTGGATGGTTACGATACCGCCGTGCCCTTCGCCGCCCAATCGGGCCTGGAGTTGGTTTGCGGTATCGAGCTGAGCACCCGCCCCGATTCCCCTCCGGACGGTTCGCGCCCACCATCGGTGCATCTGCTCGGATATTTTCTGCAAGAGCCCGCCTCACCGGGATTCCGCCAATGGATTCGCGGCCACCAGGAGAGCCGCCGCGAGCGCAATCGCAAGCTCATCGCCAAGCTGAATTCCCTCGGTGTCGAGATCGCCCTGGAGGAAGTGCAAGCGCTCGGCAAGCACCTCACCGGCCGTCCGCATTTCGCCAAAGTGCTGCTGCGCAAAGGCTATGTGAAAACCAACCAGGAAGCCTTCGACCGATATCTGGCCGACAACGCCTCGGCCTCGGTGGAGCGCGATGAGCCGGAACTGACCGAAGGCGTGCGGCGCATCCGGGAGGGCGGCGGTCTGCCCTCCCTGGCGCATCCCGTGCGACTGCCCGTACGCGACCGCGTATCGCTCGAAAAGCTGCTGCGTACCCTCATCGACAATGGCCTGCAGGGCTTGGAAGTCTACCATAGCGAACACAGCCCGGAGGACACGGCACTGTTCCGGGAACTGGCGGCCCATTTCCGGTTGATCGAAACCGGCGGCACCGATTTCCATGGGGACAATAAGCCCGCTATTCGTCTGGGCACCGGCAAGAGCGGCAACGTAAATATCGATTACGGCCTGCTGGAGAACATGCGGCGGGGTGCCGCGGAGACGGCGGCACGGTAAGGAAAGCCGGAGAGTCCTGGTCTGGCCGACGCACACGATGCTCGGCGTCCCGAAATGACGTGGGTTTCCGTATAATCGCGCGCAAAACTCGCTTTTAACCCAAAATTCACTTGACATTTCGTCCGCCCGGCTACATAATTTATCGTGCGTTCGTGCCGGCTGCTATTATTGGTGGCGATCGCGAGGGCTATGAGAGCCTTCGCTGGGGCCGGGAACTCCTGGGCGCGCGGACGGTGCTGCCTGCTCGGGCTCTTGCTGGGCTGCCCGCTCCTGTGGGGAGCGAGTATGCCGCCAGGGTGTGAAGACCGCAAATCTCCGGTGTCCGCCATCGTAGGAGGCCACGAGATCCATCTCTGCGGAAGCCGAACGGCGCGGAATGACACTCCAGGCCCTCGTCGACTCCATTATTGGGCCTACCCAAACACCATCGCATGACGCGGTCGAACAAGAGTACTCGGAGAACGTGGATGCGATGAAAGCGCTCGGTAGCATCCCAGGCCGATACAGGATCTTGTTGGAGCTCGAGGCAAATCGCAGAACTGCTGTTCTGCAGAGCTACTTGTCCAAGCTTCGCGCGGACGCTACTGTGGAAACGTTCCTGCGCACCCCATCCTATGATCTCACCCTGCATCCGACACATTGCAGGCTTGGTACACCGGGCAGCCCGGCGCAACTGGTGGTTTTCCTTGACTATGAATGCCCTTCTGCCGCAAGCTCGAACCCGTCCTGAGGCCGTTGCTCCACGATGCCGAACTGCGGGCCCCTTTGGAGATTATTGTCAAGCATTTACCGCTGCCGGCACATCCGCACGCGCAGAACGCTGCGCAACCAGCCTCGATGTCGATGGACTACGAGCCATCGCTGGGGCCATTCGTTTGGATCCTTCGGAGCTTTCCTCGTGCATGGCCGCGCCCAAGACCGAAGAGCTTTTTCGCCTCGATTTGCAGGATGCGACCAGCAGCGGGGTCGAAGCGACGCCCACGATGTTCCTAAATGGGGGCAGGCTCCAGTACTCAAGCGGCGCCGACCTATCGCAGCAGATCCGCGATCAGGTCAAACTGGCGGCTGCGCCAGCCAGCACGCAGCGGCAGGGTAATTAGCAGGTAGCTACGAAAACCATCAGTTTAGGGGGTGATCGATCATGTGGTCTCGGAGGAGAGTAGGTCAGTCAGTATTATTCGCGCTGCTCGTCGGCCCGTGCTGGGCGATGACCAACGAGGAGCTCGTGGTCCGCGCGACGTACGCCAAGATCGAATTTGGTACGCGCCTGAATAAACTGCTTGACGAAATAAAGGGCATCAAGAGTAAGGTAATGGTGAATGATGACATCCACATCCGCGTAACCGACGTCGTGGTTGGCGACATCAGCGAAGTCAACCAAAGGCTATGGGGCGATGTCGTTACCAAACCCTCCGGGCGCGTGCTCAGCGGGGGCCAAGGCTGGGACGAGGTTGCGCCGCAAATGACCCGGTTTTATAGCATTCAAATTGGCGACTGGTATACGCACGCGTACTTGGCGGAGGACTGGAAAGTGCCGGTCTCGCGGATGCTGGCTATGAACGGCCAGTCCCAGACATATACCAGATACGGGGCATTCAAGGTCCACGTCTGGTACCGAGACGAGACGCGGCGGTATTCAGCAATGTTTTTGTTTCGGGACGCGCAAAGTAGCACACCTGATGGCGTGAATTGCCTGGACAATATCCTTGGCAGCGTAGTCCAGGGCGCCGTGGGTCTCCCACTGGCAGACGACTCGGAGAAGTTACGCACATACGACAATATTCGGGCAGTTAGAGAGTTCCGCAAGTCACTGCAGCCGGAAAGTGACTGTGCGTTGGAGCCGCGATCACTGCTCTGCTGCAGTCCCTCGACCGGAATCTGTGGAATCCGCCTCCCGGAAGCGCAATCTCGCATCATGCGACCCCCAGCCCGTGGTCCGCTCGTCACGCCTGCAGTCCTTCTGGGCGTGGCCGACTAGAAGGGACTCTACCGCAAGGCCTTCTTCCAACAGTGCAGTTGCTCCTACTTCGGAAACGGGGCGTTGCAGGGGAATTGTTCCTACTGTGGATCGTCGCTGCCTTGCCAGCCTACCTGCACCGTCACAGCCACTAGTATGGGCACAGGAGACTCCGGCACGCTCACATCCGCCTATTTCTGCCACGAGCCCGCTTGGGCTTGGGGAGCCGTCGGGGGTACGACCTAATGCAGCGGCACTGTGGCATTTGGAGCCATTGGGTGCCATGGTTGTGGGTGTCCGATGGGCATAACGTTTGGCGCAGGCGTGGTTACTATCACGGGGGGTGCGACGATCTGGTCGTACACGTCGCCGTCTGTGCCTTTTACGTGCTCGACAATCACGCAATAGCGAACACACAGCAAGATGGTGGCTGGAAAGGAGGATAGTCAACATGTACACAAAGTATACGGTAGCGAGAGGGGCGCTTGATTCGTTCGCGCTTCTGCTCATCGCGGGCGCGCTCGCCGGTGTGGCCGCGGCACAGTGCTGCGCGGGTAGTGCCTGCCAGTGCGCCGAGGGCACACCTGTCTGCACCGGCGAAGGATGGGGGTGCAGCGAGGGTTATCCCTGCTGTGGGGAACAGCCAACGGGAGAACAGTTGTGCGGCTGCGACGAATGTTACACCATCTGCAGCGCGGACGGTTGGGAATGTGTGGGCAGCTCCATCATCCTGGACCCGGCGGGACAGGGCTTCCATCTCACGAGTCTGGCAGGCGGTGTGCATTTTGCGTTGGCTCCCGGCACTCTGATGCAGGTGAGCTGGACCGACAACGCCTTCAACAATGCTTTCCTCGCGTTGGATCGCAACGGAAACGGCACCATAGACAGCGGCGCCGAACTCTTCGGCAACTATACGCCGCAGCCGCCTTCTCCGCCCGGACAGCAGCGCAACGGCTATGCCGCGCTAGCCGTGTTTGACGATCCTGCCAACGGCGGCAACGGGAACGGAAAGATCGATCCGGGCGATGCGGTCTACTCTTCGCTGCTTCTGTGGGTGGATAAGAACCACAATGGCATCAGCGAGCCGGACGAACTCGTTCCCCTGTCTGCGGCGGGTGTGTTCGCCATCGACCTGAATTACATCGAACTGATCCGTTTCGACCAGTTCGGCAACCTCTTTCACTACCGGGCCAACGTCGAGGATAACGCCGGGCAATCGGATCCGCGCTGCTACGACGTCTATCTGTAGCTAGGGTCACTGAAGAAGTAGGGCGCCCATCATGCGTATAGCCATCTGCCTGGTATCGGCAGCGGTTCTACATGCCGCTCCTCCCACTGCGGATAGCTGCCGCGAGGCCGCACCGGAAGATTCGGCACGGCTCGCCAGTTACCTGGTTCGGAAATACCATATCCCCGCAACGAATAACTTCCGCCTGGACAAGGACGAGCGCCTAGAGGGCTGGTATCACAAGTTGCTGTTTCGCGGTAAGGTCCCGCTGGGCGAATTTCAATACACCATCTTTGCTTCCCCGGACCTGCGCTTCCTCACTGCGGATCTCTTCGATTCCTACACCGACCCGGGGCGCGAGGAACGGGAGCATGCCAGGAAGGTGATGACCGAACTGCTGGCGGGCGAACACGGCAGCCGCGGCCCGCAATCCGCCCCCGTGACTCTGGTGCTGTTCTCTGATTTCCAGTGCCCCTACTGCAGGAAGCTGGAGGACCTGTTGGCCGCCGAGCCGCTCCTGAGATCCAGCGATAAGATCCGGCTGGTGTTTCGCCGAGGCCGCCGCCTGCGCCGCTTTCCAGAACGAGACCGGCTTCTGGCAGTTTCACGATGCTCTATTCGCCCGCCAGCAGGCCATCAAGAAGGACAACGCGGTAGCCATGCTCCACACGCTTGCGGCGAGCATCCCGGAATTGGACATCAAACAGTTCGATACCTGTGTGGGGCAGCAAATGTCGTTGGGGGCGGTGATACGAGACCGAGACTTGGCGGCGCGCTTGGGCGTGCACGGAACGCCCACAGTATTCCTGAACGGCGAGCAGATGCACGGCATTAGCGATGCCGCCTCCCTGCATCGCACGCTTGAAGAGGCGCTTGAGCGGATTCAGCCGACGGCCGCTACGGATAAGGGAGCAGCCCATTAGAGCCGCCCGGGCGAGCGTCAACAACTCTTTTCGGGCCGCATTCTGAGGTCTATCAGGTCGCGCCCGTGTCCAATCTGGGCCAGGCAATCGGAGTACAGATCCCTGTGCCGGTGAGAGTCGATCTCAGCCCGCACAAACGCAAAAACCATCTCGCCTTCGGTCGCCGGGCCCAACTCAACCATCGCATCAGTGTATCGTTACAATTTGATGACGGCAAGTGGTGCGCGCGGGCCGTCGTGGCCAGTGGGATGGCTTACGCCGTCTGCGGTTCGCAATCCATGAAGTAGTACCCGATCATGTGGCAAACATTCATGTGGGCGTCCTCGATCCGCCCCATATGCTGTACCGGCACCTGAATGTTCAACTGCGCTTTGGGTCCCAGCTTTCCCCCGTCGCGCCCCGTCAAAGCGATGGTGCGGCAGCCGATCGAGTTGGCGTAATCCATCGCCATCACCACATTGGGGGAATTCCCAGAGCCGCTGATGGCCATGAACAGATCGCCCGTCTGCGCGAAATTCTTAAGCTGTTCGGCGAATATCACGTCATAGCCGACATCGTTGGCATAAGCCGTGATGGTGGGAAGCTGATCGGTCAGCGCCATGATTCGAAACCGCGAGGAGCGGTTGAAGCTGCACCCTTTTACGATGTCGCACGCGAAGTGCGAAGCCGTGGAAGCGCTGCCCCCATTGCCGCAAACGAATATATGGCGGCCGCTGTCCCGCGATTCGCGGAACCATTCGATGGCCTGGCTCACCTTGTCCAGGTCGATGGACTCGATGGCTTTCAACAGTTCGGTCCGGTATTGCTCAGGGAAGGACATTTGTACACTCCATTCTAATCTGCTAATCCAGTTTCTTCCGGAAACTGGTCGCCGCGAGTGCCATGACTACCATGCCATAGACCAGCAGCGTCAGCATCTGCGGCCACAGTACTGAAATGCCCGTGCCTTTCAAAAAGATTCCGCGCACGATCTCGATCAGGTAACGTAGCGGATTCAGATAAGTGAGATACTGCACCGCGATCGGCATATTGCGGATGGGATAGGCGAAGCCGCTCAGCATGAACGTAGGGGTGGCGATCAGGGAGGAAGACATGATGGCTTGCTGTTGGGTGCTGGCGATGGTCGAAATAAACAAACCCATGCCCAGGCTGGTCAACAGGAACAATGACGCGCTGAGCACCAGCACCAGCGGGTTGCCGCGAAAGGGAATGCCGAAGATCAGGAGCGCCGCCGTGGTCACCAGGGTGAGGTCCGTCAGGCCCACGATGGCGGCCGGCACCATCTTGCCGATCATGAGTTCCAGCGGCCGGATGGGGGTCACCATCAACTGTTCCATGGTGCCGAGTTCCTTTTCGCGGACGATGGCCATGGCGGTGAGCATCACGGTGACCACCATGATGAGATTGCAGATCACGCCAGGCACGAAATAATTGCGGCTGCGCAGATCGGGATTGAACCAGACCCGCGCGCTATCGGTGATGTGTCCCACTTTCATGCTCATGGTTCCCATGCCCGCGCGAGCCATCATGCGCGACTGCATCTGCGCGGTAACCAGGCTGGCGGAGTAAGCTCCCACCAATTGGCCTGTATAGGCCGATGCCAGCGAGGCGGTGTTGGAATTGGTGCCATCCACCAGGATTTGCGCCGAGGTGGGGCGGCCCAGTAGGATATTGCGGCCAAACCCGGGCAGTATGCGCACGATCACCTGCGCTTCGCCGCGGTCCAGGACGTTCTGAATCTCTTTCTCGCTTTGCGGTAAGGCGGTCAGCAGAAAGCGGCCCGACCCCTGGAAGTTGGCCAGCAGATCGTGGCTTTGCGGCGATTGGTCCATGTCCATCCATCCCATGCGCAGGTTGTCCACGTCCAGATTGACCGCATAGCCGAAGATGATGAGCTGGAAGATGGGGGGCACGAAGAGAAACACGCGCCGTAGCCGGTTGCGGAATAACTGGTGCAGCTCTTTGTCGATTATGGCGAAGATGCGTTCTATCATAACGAGTCGCTCTATGCGAGCTTCTGCCTCATTCGGCGTTCCGCCGCCCAGAACACTAGAATTGAAAAGACCGCCAGAAACGCCAACTGTCCCCACAGAATAGAGAGGCCAATGCCTTTTAAGAAGATGCCTCTTACGATGGCCACGAAATAACGGGCCGGGAACGCGTATGTGATCATCTGGATGGGCGCGGGCATGTTCTCGATGGCGTAAAGGAATCCAGACAACAGGAACGAGGGGAGGAAGGTAGTGACCAGCCCCAACTGGAACGCGAACAACTGCGTGCGCGCGATGGCCGAG
>Ga0116135_1000069_pt1 | contig 45857 bp, 32 predicted proteins | sample June2015DPH_20_1_FD_89738 | JGI IMG/M metagenome (GOLD analysis project Ga0116135, IMG submission 89738) | Peatland microbial communities from SPRUCE experiment site at the Marcell Experimental Forest, Minnesota, USA - June2015DPH_20_10 | ecosystem: Environmental > Terrestrial > Soil > Wetlands... | reverse complement strand
TTCCTCCGGAAAAACACTCGGTAGCTTCCAGCGCAGCGGCAACGAGACAGAGTACGGCAAGCTTGTCACGGAGGTTGCGGCTGAGGTTCTGAGCAAGCTTGGAAAGGCTCGTCTCCCCGAAACAGAGGCTTCCCAACTGCAGAATCTTTATCCAAGCAATCGCGAAGCTCGCAAGCTGTATTTCGAAGCCGTCGACAAGCTCCGTTCTATGGACGCCCCTGGCGCGTTGGATTCGTTGAAAAAAGCGGCGCAGCAGGAACCGGGCAACGTCGCCATTCATTCCACGCTGGCCGATACCTGGTCCCAACTGAAGCATGATCCGGAAGCCGCTGACGAGGCAAAGAAAGCAGCCGAGCTTGCCGGAAAAACACCACTTCCCTTTGAATACATCGTGCTTGCCCGGGCTAGATCCGAGGAAATGACCCGGGACTGGGCCAGTGCCGGCAAGGACTACGGTCTTCTGTTTCCGCATTATCAGCAACTGAGCTATGGCCTCCAGCTAGCCAATGCTCAACTGGAAGGGTCCCAGCCCAAGGCAGCGCTTGATACTCTGAATCAACTCTCCGGCCTTCGGCCGCCGATGAACGCCGATCCCCGCATCGAGATCACAAAGGCGAAAGTCTACGGAGCGATGAACGATTTCAGCGGCGAACTTCGATCAGCCCAAATGGCGCTAAGCGAAGCACAGAAGCGCGGCGCGCGCCTGATGCAGGCCAACGCGGAACTCGAGCTTTGCTGGGCCCATCGCAACCTGGGTCACGTGGACGATGCGTTTGCGGCATGCAACCAGGCTGAGACGCTTTTTTCAGCCTCTGGCGACACCGTCAATGCCGCCATTGCCCTCAATGATCTCGCCACGTGGTACTTGGATCGGGGCCGCTACGATGAAGCCCGGCAGACGTACGAACGGGTGATCAAGATTCATCGAGACGCCGGCGCTCAGAAGGATCTGGCTGGCGCGAATGTGAACATGGCCGTGGCTCTGGTCAGGATGGGAAAGCCCCAGGACGCGCAGGGCTACATCGACACCGCACTGCATGTGGCCGCCTCCATCCAAGACAAGGAAGACGAGGCCCGGGCGTACATTCTGAAAGGCCAGGTGCTCTCAGCCGGAGGCCATCAGATTGAGGCCGGGGAGGAGGTACGCAAGGCTCTTGCCTTGGCCCAGGACTTGGGTAACACCGGGATCCAATCCACGGCCCTCAGCAATCTAGCCCAGTACCAGGCGGAAACCGACACCGGCAGCGCGCTGGCTACCTATAAGAAGGTATTGCAATTGCGGCGGGCGAACGGCGATCCCACGGCAGTGGCGACATGCCTCTTTAATATGGGCGATGTGCAGTATCATCGCGGCGAGTTCGATGCCTCGGAAGCCTCCTACCGGGAGGCAATCAAGATCAGTACAGAGCAAAAAGACCAACCTGGCGTTGCGCTCGGATTCATGTCCCTGGCCGAGATCAACCTGGAGCGGAATCGGCTGTCTGAGGCCGAGCGGCAGGCGCTCGACGCCCTCGAAAAGCTCAAAGAAGCTCCCGATCCTAATCTTGAGTCAATCGCCGACTCGGTTCTACTAAGAGTAGAGGTTGAGGCAGGCAAGCTGTCGGAGGCCCAAAGGTATGCGGACCGCATCCGCCAAATTGCGAGTCAGGATCCCGACACGAGTTTCGAGAATCGCATGAGTCTTGCAACCTACCTTAAGGCCACGGGTCATAGCACCGAAGCTGTGCAACAAATCCGCAGTCTTCCCGCGGAAGCGAAACAGCGTGGAAGCAATTTCGCCGCTCTCGAAGCAGAGCTATTCCTGCTGGAACTCGAGGCCGACGGCCATACCTCGGCCGGAGCGCGTAAAGAGTCGCTGTCTTCCATCCGCAGGCGCGCCGAGCGGGCCGGATTTGGGTTGCTGATCAGTCGGATGGCGCACGTACGAGTGTGAAAGTCGTTGCACAGCACGCGCCCTGCCGGCGGTCGAAAAAATCGCCAACAATTCACTTGACGAGACGAGCAAAACCGAAGACACTGCACGCGGTCGTTTTCCTCACACGAAGGGCTCCGCGCTTACCGCACACAGTTTCCAAGGAAGGTTACGCAAATGCTCAATCTTAAGAGTGTGGGCCGTGCCTCTCTGGTGTTCTGCATTTTAGCCACGCTGCCTCTATACGCTTACCGTCGGCCGGACACCTCCAGTTCTGGGAATGGCACCGGTCCCGACTCGCTGTGCCCGAGCTCGACGGCCACACCTTTCTTTGCACCGCTTGATGGTTCGGCGTCACCTCCTCCGACATGCACGCCGACCAGCGATCCAAACAAGCCAAACCCACCTTCGCCCTATCCCAATCTGGCGGTGCCTCTCGTGGGAACGGGTTTCACGGTAACCGTGACGCCTGCTCTGTGGGACCGAGGCGATGGACAATTTTCCAGTGCCCCGAGCAAGCAAACAGTTTTCTCGGTCCAATTCAGCGGGGCGACCGGCATGCATCTGCAGTCTCTCGTGATCGGGTCCAAGCTCAACGGCGCAACTTACATGGTCTGCGCCTCGGCCCCGAACAATCCCCTGCCGCAGCCGTACTGCATCGCTGACTCGAGTTTCCTGCTCTATTCGGAAGGAAGTCCAGAATACGCTTTAGAGCCTACGCCAATCGACCTGGCGGATACCAAAACCACACGTTGGGATTTCGCTCAATTTATTCCGGGAGCAAGCTTGGCTCTCGCGGTCGAGGGCTTTCCCACAGAGTTTTCTAAAATTGACAGGTATCCGAATTCGAATCCTCTGACCGCAGCCTCTTTTGTCCCTGCCAACTTCCTCGCGATCGTGACCGACGCTTCAAACAATATATTGACCGCCGGTGGTCTAAGCGTCAAAACGGCGCTGGCGGCTAAGAACGATCTTTTTGCGAATGCGATGAACATCACCAAAGTGCCCTTCAAAAGCTTCGTTAACACATCGGCAACAAGCCCAACCGAAATCCTGAGTGGCACCGGCGCTGGAGGCGAGGTAAATCCCCAGGGCGATCCGATACCTCAGGATCCAGCTCTGCGCAACCCCGGGGCCTCCTGCAGCGGATCCTGGCCAGGCGGCGCGAGCGTCTTCCGAAGCGTTTGGTACAAGTTCACGCCCTCGACGAGCGACAACTATGTGGCCAGCACCGCGAACAGCCGTTACGATACGGGCATCTATGTGTTCACCGGCTCTCCCTCATCCCCGACACCGGTCGCCTGCAATGACGATTCGCCTACTATTTTTGGGGATATCGTTCAATTCTCTTACGTGAACTTCGCGGCTTCGGCTGGCACCACTTATTACATTATGGTCAGTGAAGTTCCGCCTCCTACGGGAACGGATGTCACGGGCACAATCCCGCTTGCCATCCCTTTGGCGAGTGACGCCACTCTCCAATTCAGCTTCGGCGTCGGCAGTGGCATTGTGTTGAACCCTAATTGGATGGTGAACTTCTCTGGTGAAACGGTGGGAAGCACCGCGGAGATAAGTATCACTGCGACCAACACTACGTCCGCGACCGTCAACATCGAGAAATTCGAGATCATCGACACAGGGAAGCACGTATTTGCGCAGACGAATGACTGCGGCACATCTCTGGGGCCGGGCCTGTCTTGCGTCATTGAAGCGACTTTCACGCCGCAGGCAAGCGGCGCCTCCTACACTGGGTATCTACGGCTGTTGGTCAGCGGGGGAACGGGTCCCACGCCGATTACCTTAACCGGTTTCGGCGATTAGGTGCGAAAAGAATAAGTATTGGGCTGGTGCTGCCGCGCTTTTAATCCTCGTCAGAAGGCGGCGGCATTGGCCCTCGACCTCGTCACCCTGCTCTCGTTCTTGGTCGGGCAAGGCAAACAATCCTGAAACCGCGTTAACCCTTCAAAGCAAACAAGCAGATACCGACGCCATATTCTCTTTTCGCGCAAATTTTCATCTCTTCCCCGACCGATGACCCCGTTTTCTTGCGCTTGTCGCGTATGTAAGTGAAGGCGGAAAACGGAGAAAGTGCTCCGGAACCTGCCCGAATCACCAGACGGCTACTCCGTCAGTGAAATCTTGAAGGAAGAGGAGAATGAAAATGAAAAAGTCTGCGTTGACGCTTGCGGTATTCCTAACCCTGGCCGCTCTGGCCTTTGGAGCAGTTCAGCTCTCAGTTTCGGGCATCGGCGTCGGTTTCGCCGGTGACCAGGCCACAGCGGACCAGGCCGCCGACCAGCAGGCCAGCGGCAACATGCAAATGGAATGCATCGGTGTTCTGGTTAGCTCGTCCAAGACCGGCGATCAATGTGCGAATCTAGGCAGCGACGACAACCCCAATTACATGTGCACCGTGTCCTATGTAGGTACCTGCCGTGTCGGCCGGTGACCAATGATCTGCCGGGCTTTGGCCGTTGAGCCGCTTCCAATCAACGGCCAATCCCCTCTCACGTCCGAAAAGTCATCAGACTACCGGGTCGTGCAACGCGGCCCTTCCAGTAGCACGTTCCCATCTCACGAGAGACGCCTCTTCCCACCCCAGCTCCATAGTACCGGTTCATCACCCACCGCCGGGCAAACCTGCGATTTGCTCTATCCGATGCTGAGCGGATCTTCCGGTAACGCACGCTCCAAGAGATCCATGACCCCGTTTCCGAGAAAACGTCGCGTATCTGAGTGAGGACGATCGGACTGGGTCGCGCGGTTCGACGCCCTCCAAACCTAAGACAAATCGATCGGAGGCCACACATGACATCCCCAAAGAAAGCCGCTCTTCTGGTTCTTCTCGCGTCGTTGACCGTGAGCTCAGTAGGGCCGATTCAGGCACAACAGCGGAAGACGACAACCACAAACGTGCCGCGTTATACTCCGCCGCCAGCGCCGCGGCCAGCTCCTCGTCCGGAACCCGAGCCGCAGAATAGGCCAGAGTACCGCTCGTACAACGCCCCACCAGAAAATCGCTCGTACAATAATAATAATAGTGTGCAACCGGAGAGCCGCCCGGGTCTAGGGGCAAACCACCCGAACGCGACTGCCTTCAGGCCAACCGTTATCACCCCGGCCCTGACCCGGGCCATGACGTACAACAGCCGTCCGGGCGGCATCCGCATTAACCCCAGCTACTTTGCTACGCACTACGGACGTGCCTACGGCTTCCACTTCAACGACCCGGCCAATTGCTGCGTCCTGAGGGGCAGCGAGTGGTACTTCACTTGGAATGGCGGCTGGTTCGGCCTGATGAGCCAGTTTCCCGGCCAATGGGCCGTCGGGGCAGATTACCTTTACGTCGACCAGGGAGACGACGGCAACTACTACCTGTACGACGCGCAGTTTCCCGACCTGGCAATCCAGCTTACCTTTGTGCAAGACATAGGCGACGACCAAGCAGGTGCTGACCAAGACTAGAGCGACCAGAGCGTTCAGTCGCAGCAGCAGTAATCTTGGACGGACATAGAAAAAGAAGGAGAACCATAAAGAAGATTGCGTTCTTGCAACCAGGAAAGGCTTTGGCCGTTGAGCCGCTTCAATCAACGGCCAATCCCATTGAAGCACGGTAGAAATCGGATGATGTGCTCGCTGCTTGAGCAGGAATGTGCCAAAGCGGATTACGTCGTGGAAATCGACTAAATAAGGCTTTGAAAACCCCGCCGCTGAGGCATTCGATTAACCAGTTTTCGTTTGCTGAGAAGAACAATTCCGCCTCTCATTCTCCTTCCTACCTTCTGCGTGTTCAGGCTTCAATGTTGCACTCGATAGCTTTTGCCTCCTAAGACTTAAATCAAAGGTTGACCTGTCCCAGCGAGCGGATTAAGATGCGGCACTCCCCTAAACGCGGGCGAAGTGCATCGCGACGAACCTGCACAATTAGGAGCCCCGCTCATGGCGACCCAAAGATCCGAATTCGCCGTTCCGGTGGCGGGACTTGCTGCGGCCCTGCTGGCTCGATCGGAGGTGGGCCCACGCTGCCAGGTGATAGCCAAGCTGGTGGCGCAACTGCTACCTGGTACCGCGGTTGTGGTGTACGTTATTGAGGACCAGGAAAACCCATCCTGGACGGCGAAAGCTATCGCGGGTGAAATCAGTGTCGCGGCGGGAATGGAATTCGACACCGGTACGCTCGGCGCACTAGCGGAAAGCTGGGAATTTGCACAGTTCAACGCCAGCGATCTTACGCGCGAGGAATACGCGCACCTCGATGTCCGGCGCACCGTCAACTCTCTTGCTTACATGCCACTGGTAGCCGGCGAAAAGCTGCTCGGCGCCATCGAGCTTGTCAGCTACCAGGAGAAATTTCCGGAGGAATTGAAGGAAGCCCTGGACGAAGTCGCGCAATTGGCGGCGCCGGCCCTGGCTACCGCCTTATCTTACGAAAGCGAGCGCAATACCAGCCTTCATTCGATAAGCCGCGTTACGCAGATGTATGACCTGGAGAAGGTTTTCAACTCCACGCTCGAGATGAACGAGTTGCTAGGCACGGTCGCCAAGAAATTCCAGGAAGTGATGAGCGTCCAGGGAATTAATTTGTGGATGGTCAAGGACAATACGCTTGAATTGATGAGCTCGGAAGGATTCGATCCCACTGTTTCTTTGGGTCAAGTGCAGAAGCCAGGCGAAGGCATTGCAGGAGACATCTCCGACAACGGTGAGCCGGTCTTGATCGATGATCCTGAGGACGAACGCCTGCGGAAACGCAATGCTGGGCATGAAGATGGGGCAGTATTCTCTCTGGTCAGCGCTGCGCTAATGGAGCACGAGAGCCTGGTGGGCGTTATCGAGGCCGTGAATCGCCTGGATGGCGAGCCGTTCAATGAAGATGATCAATTCCTTCTGACCAATATATGCGAAACGGCCAGCAATGCTCTGCACAATGCGAGTTTGCTGCTTTCGGAGCGCAAGGTTGAAATCCTGCAAACCCTGGTTCAGGTGAGCGGCGAGATTACTTCTACTCTCAACCTGGATCGCGTGCTGCAATCGGTGGTGAACCACACCCAGGCCATTGTTCCCTTCGAACGTGCTGCGATTGCTTTGGAACAGCGGGGCGGGTTGCAGCTGAAGGCAATCTCAGGCATGACGCAGATCAATCCCGCGGACCCCGCTGTTTCCGATCTGAAAGAAATGCTGGAATGGGCGTCGATTTCTGGGAAGGAAATCAACATCACCCAACACGGCGACAAGATTGATGACCCGCGCCCGGAGACGCAAGCGAAGTTTGCCAGCTATTTCTCGGCGACCGGAATGCGCGGTTTTTATGCGCTTCCCCTCATCGATGACCAGGGGCGTCTGGGCATTCTGTCGTTTGAAAGCAGTGATCCGGATTTTCTTACGGTGGCGCACCTGGAGATCATCAAGGTGCTGGCTGGTCAGGCCACCGTGGCTCTGCGCAATGCTTCGCTCTACCGGGAGGTTCCATTCATTAATCTTCTGGAGCCGTTGCTGCAAAGGAAGAAACGCTTCCTGGCAATGGAAAAGCATCGGCGCCGGCTCGTGACGGGATTGGCGGCGGCGGCGGGACTGTTCCTCATATTCTGTCCATTGCCCATGCGTGTTGCCGGCGAAGCAACCGTAGCACCGGTCCGGGCAGCTCAGGTGCAGGCCGGCGTCGATGGCGTGGTCAAGAATGTGTTCATCCGAGAAGGTGATTTCGTGCGGCAAGGCACGGTGCTTGCCGAGATGGAAGATTGGAACTATCGCGCAGACCTGGCTGACGCCGAGGCCAAGTATGGAGAGGCCATGGCTACGATGAATCGAGCTCTGGCGCAGAATGATGGAGGATTGGCGGGGACGGAACGTACCAAAGTCGACTACTTCAAGTCGGAACTGGCGCGCGCTCGCGAACGATTGGATCGAACCAGGATAAGGGCTCCTTTTGATGGAATCGTGACCACGCCGCAGGTAATGAGCTCTGTGGGCCGCCGTCTTATGCACGGAGACACCTTCGCAGAAATTATTCAGACTTCCCCAGTTACCGCCGACGTTGCGATTCCAGAGGAGGACGTGACCTTGCTGCGGAGCGGTGAGGCGGCATCCATCAAACTCGAGAGCTTTCCTCTGCAGACTTTTCGAGGGGATGTAACCCTCATCAGTCCGCAGAGCCAGGTGGAACCGGAGCGCCGGGTCTTCATGGCACGGGTGAAGGTATTGAATGGAGACGGGGCGATCCGTCCGGGTATGCAGGGACGTGGCAAGGTTTTCGTAGGCTGGCATCCGGCCGGATATGTGCTGTTGCGGGGTAGCGCGATGTGGCTTTGGGGAAAGTTATGGGCGTGGTTCGGTTGGTAGGCAGCAAATCGCGTTGCGGGGAGTCGGTCATGCATAAGTCTTTACTCTGCCGTTGGGTGCTGTTAGCAACGTCAGGATTAACGGTGTCGCTGTATGGATGCAGTTCGAGTCCTGTCCCCGCGGGGGCGGCTGCACTTTCTGTTTCAAAGCCCGCCGCTGAGATCACCAGTCAGGCACAGGCGCCGTCCGCAGACTACATCGCTTCCGGGCCGATTGTAGTGGAGAATCAAGTCGATCTGGCGGCCCAGCGCGACGGAGTGGTGGTGCAGGTCTTAGCCGAGACCGGCACCTCCGTAAAAACGGGACAGATTCTAGCTCGACTTGACGATCGCCAGCTTACCGCCGATAAGGACGCTGCGGCCGCCAAGGCGCGAAGCACGGAGGCGGACCTTAAGAATTGGGAGACGACCGCAAACGTAGCAAAAGCGCAGCGCGATCGCGCCGAACAGTTGTGGGTCAACAAAATTATCGCTAAATCCGAGGAAGAGAAGGCGAAGTTTCAATATGACGCCAGCGAGTTTGAGGTTGAGCGTCAACGCGAGGAATTGAAAGTTGCGCAAGAGACGCAGCGGTCTTTGGAGCTTGAACTGGAAAAAACCAGAATTACGGCTCCGTTTGATGGCGTTATTGCGCGACGCTATGTTCGCGCCGGGCAGGAAGTGGCAAAGAATGATCGCCTGTTTTGGATTTCCGCGGTCGCGCCCTTACGCGTGAAATTTGCCCTTCCCGAAGCCTATCTGGGCCACGTACGAAAGGGCACCGAACTCGTCGTGGTGGCGTCCTCGGCTCCCGATGATCTGCATGAAGCCAAAGTTGTCTTAGTCGGCCCGGTGGTCGATCCCTCCAGCGACACCATTGACATTACTGCCGAACTGCAAGGATCGGTTGCGAACTTGCGACCCGGAATGACCGCCAACATCCGCTTGAAGAATCCGCAATGAATCTCGCCGAAGTCCTCAACGTTGCGCTGCCCGAGCTGCCGGCAAAACGAATCGGGAAAACATTTCCGCGCCTTCATCCCAAGATGATTGCGCGCGAACAGATTGAGAACGGAATTCCGACCGTCGTCGCGATGGTTTCCGGTGGCAGTCATATTTTGAGGTTCAGTCGGGAACAGTGGCAACTGGTGCAGCTGTTTGACGGAGTCCGGTCCTACCACGAAATCGCCGAGGTTTTCCAACAGCAGACCGGAGCTGAGTTCGGCGAGGAGCAGGTGCGTGAATTTGCCGAGTCGCTCCAGGAAGCGAATGTCTGGTATAAGACCTCCCTGGAAAATGTCACTGCGACGGACAAAGTGGCAGAGCAGCGTCAGCGACGGAAGAACAAGAAAAAGATAGACCTGTCCTTTATGAGTCTCTCGGCGTGGGACCCCGATGCCTACCTCACCAAGCTGAACGAGATTTTAGCTTTTGGCTACACCAAATGGTTCGCTTTTGTGACGCTAGGAATGTTCACGATCATGGCGCTGATTTTCGTGAGCGGGTGGAGCGAAATCTGGCGCGACACTATGCAGTACTACTCCTTCACCGACAAAGGCGCTGCAGATTTGGCGGAGTTCTGGCTGTTGTTCTGCGGGCTGGGTTTTTTCCATGAGTCCGCCCATGGACTCACCTGTAAGCATTATGGGGGCGGAGTTCATCAGATGGGATTCATGCTGATCTATCTGTCGCCCGCCTTCTGTGTCGATGTCAGCGAAGTGTACGTCTACGGCGCCAAGTGGCAGCGCATCGCGACCATCCTGGCGGGCATTTGGATCGAGCTTATGTTCTGTTCCGTGGCGAGTATCGTTTGGTGGGGAACTCCCGCAGGCAGCGGCGTGCACGACTTCGCCTACAAGGTCATGATGATCACTGGCGTGGCCGTGGTTCTGATGAACTTAAATCCCCTCATCAAGCTGGATGGTTATTACCTCTTTGGCGAAATGGTCGGCGTACCGTCGATGAAGGAGAGCTCGACTGAATATCTTTCCAGCTGGGTCAAGCGCAATGTCTTCCGGTTGCCGATGGACGTTCTATACCTGCGTCCCGCGCGCCGCTGGTTATTTGTGGGCTACGCCTTGATTTCCGGATTGTACAGCTACGCTCTTCTTTATACGGTGGTGCGCTTCTCGTATAACGTTTCCGCTCGCTTCAACCCGGACTGGGCATTCATACCCTCATTGGCGCTGGCATTCCTGATTTTCCGGGCGCGCCTTCGCTCCGCCGTGAGATTTGTGAAGGACTTCTACTTGGACAAACGACAAAGTTTGTTCGGGTGGTGGACAGGATCCCGCAAGGTCCTGATCAGCGCCGCGGCGTTGGTGGCGTTATTCGCACCAGTTTGGCGCGAAACTGTGACCGGCCGGTTTATTCTCGAACCGCAGCAGCGGGCAAGTATCCGCGCGGCGGTGCCGGGACAGATCGCAGAGGTTCTGGCTGACGAAGGCACGCACGTGGCAGCGGGTGCTCCACTGCTTATTCTGCGCAATTCCGAACTCGAGGCCGACGCCGATGAAGCGCGAGCCAGCCTGCGCACGGCGGAAGCCAACGCCCGCGAGGCAGAAATGCGTTATGCGAACCTTGGGGTGGCACGAGCCGAGCGTGCGTCCCAGGCGGGGCGGTCGCGCTCCGTTTTCCAACAAATTTCGGCGCTTCAGGTAGCAAGTCCGATTTCCGGCATTGTGGCTACGCCCCGACTTCGAGACCGGGTAGGTTCGTTCGTACAGGCGGGAGATTTGTTAGGCGAGGTGGATGGCGCCACGACGCTCAGGGCGCGAATCTTCATCCCTGAATTCCAGGTTCAGAGACTGAAGGTTGGCTTTCCAGTTTCCTTAAAGCTGGAGTCTGTGTTTTGGCCGATTCGAGGTGCCGTGGCGTCGATTGCCCCCGCTGCCTCGGAACCCGCCGCCGGTCTTTCGCAAGAGGATAAGTACAAAGGCATTGCTCCACCTGCCTATTATGCGGCAACGGTTTTGATTTCCAATCCTGGCGAGACGATGAGACCGGGAATGTCGGGGGATGCTAAGATCCGCGTCGCGCAACAGAGTTTGGCTGGCCTGATATGGAGGAACGTCCGCGAATTCGTGCAGCGGAAGTTGTGGTAAGTATGTACAAGCTAAGTATGTACAGATAAAAAAAAGGGGCCGCCAGTGGCGATCCCTCTCTTGTACCTCAGCCAAGCCCTGGCAGCACTCCCCCAAGTGGCAACCGGGCCCGGCGAGTCAAAAAACCTAGATCTTCTTGCCGAGTTCTACGCGCTTGCCGAGTTCTACGCGCTTGCCGAGTTCTACGCGCTTGCCGAGCTCCACGCGCTTGCCGAGTTCCACGCGCTTGCCGAGTTCTACGCGCTTGCCGAGTTCCACGCGCTTGCCGAGCTCTACACGCTTGCCGAGTTCCACGCTCTTGCCAACTTTGGCTGTTGGGGCGACGTTGGTAGCAATGATGGCCTTCTTGGCCGCCGTCAGATTACCGATCAGAGATTTCTTTTGGATCGCCATTTTGCGTTTCTCCTGTTTGATTTTTCTGCGCTGCTCGGTTCTATGGATAGCAAGTCCGCTGCCAAAGCGATGCGAGTTCTTCCCGTGCTCGCAATGTCTATAGGTGTCAGCCACTTAAGCACGATTCCCGCGCGACAGCGACCTGGAACGGTATGGATGAGCCTTCAGAATAGTTTAAATATTTATCTTCTGTAGATGATATTTTAATCCTTACTGCGAGACGAGTTGAATATTTCACTCCCTGCCGATCTGATATTTGCGGCAAAGGTAGTGCAATTTTTGCTTATCGACTCGCAGCAGCCTTGCCGCTCCGATCTTGCTGCCATCCGAACGACGAAGCGCCGCGGTCAAGTAGGCAACTTCAATCTTTGCGATTTCTTCATCAAAGTCGACCCCTCCTTCAGGAATCAGCATGGACTCCTGGCTGGCTGCACTGTCGTACAGAAGCCGCTGCGGCAAATGCTGGACCTTAATCAGGGGCCCGTCGACCATCAGCACCAGTCGTTGCACGAGGTTTTGCAGTTCGCGCACATTTCCGGGCCAGTTGTCTTCTTCCAGGATCTGGATCACTTCCGGCTCCAAGCGCTTCAGGGGAACGTTGTTGGCGGCACAGTAAGAGCGCAAGAAATGATCGACGAGCAGGGGAACATCTCCTGGACGATCGCGCAACGCTGGCAGCACGACGGGTACGACATTAATGCGGTAATAGAGGTCTTCGCGGAAGCGGCCGGCGCGCACCAGTTCCTCCAAATCCTCGTTGGTTGCCGCGATAAGGCGAAAGTCGATCTTTTTAGCGCTGCGGCCTCCAATCCGGGTTACCACCCGATCTTCCAGCACGCGCAGGAACTTCGACTGGAGGGCGAGACTCAGTGTCGCAATTTCATCCAGTAGCAGCGTGCCGGTGTGTGCCAGTTCAATGTGACCCTCCCGTGTTGTCTTGGCATCGGTAAAGGCGCCCTTTTCGTGGCCGAACAATTCGGTCTCGATGAGACTATCCGGTAAGGCCGCGCAGTTAAGGCTGACGAAAGGCTTTTTCGCGCGCGGTCCCAGGGCAACAATCGCCTTCGCCACCAGTTCTTTGCCAGTCCCGCTTTCCCCCCGGATCAACACCGTACTGCTGCCGGCGGCTACTCGCCGGATGGCATCGTAGACGTGCCCCATCGGTTCGCTTGCGCCAATCAAGTCACAAAATGACTCCCGCTCGGACTGCTCGCAATCTCGTTGCCGGCACTCGATCTTCAACGCCCGTTTCTGCAATGCCCGGTTCAGTACGTCCCGCACTTCTGCGAAGTCGATGGCGCCACAAAATATTCATCGACCGTCGCGGCCACCGCCTTCAAACGAAGGTTATGGCTGTTTGAACGAGTCAACCCGACCAGAACCAGGTCGGGAGCCAAGGCTCGCAGCTCGGCCAGTGCGGCAATGCCATCCTCGCTGCGTTCGCCTACCGTATCGACGTCCAGCAGCACGGCATCGGGTGGGCGTTTGTGAATCGACGCTGTCAGTTCATCCCAGGTTTCAAGCAGGGACAGGTCGTACCCGTCCGCCAAGTAGGTCGTGGCCTCGGGACGTACCCGTTCGTCCGTGGTGACGATGACGATAGTGAAACGATTTGCTTCGCTGCGGATATTTGGAGAGCGCATGAGCCGTTCTGGCCGGCATCGATTATGTCAAATTTTAGACTCTTGGGGATGAAATATTTATTCCGGTGCGATCCGTTCCGCTCGCAGGAGCCAATGTTTCCAGGCAACCGCATTCGTTCCCTGGAAGCTGTTTTCAAAGATGGGCTCCGTTCGAGTGCCGGCGGCCAAATGCCGAGGACTTGCAAAACCCTGCTGCTTCCCGTAAGTTGAGACGCGTTCCGAATAACCACTTTTAACCCAAATCCCTGGCAAATCGTCTTTGTGAGGACAGTTTGGACATAAACGTTCGTAGGCGTTCGCAAGTGCAGGTTATTCAGCTTCGGGGGGCTCTGCGCATGGGCCCTGCAGTGGACAGCTTTCGCCAGACTTTGGAGGAAGCGCTCAATAGCGGAGACACTCGCATTGTGGTGAATTTGTCGGAAGTTCCCATGGTTGATTCCAGCGGCATTGGTCTGCTGGTACGCTTTCTGGCCTTAATCAAGCAACAGGGTGGGAATATCAAGCTCGCGCAACCTTCCAAATTCGCGGTACAGACTTTGCGCCTGGTGGGCGTACTCAAGCTGTTCGAGATTTTCGAGAACGATGATGCGGCTGTGGAATCTTTCGCCTAATCGCGCATCTGGACAATTGGATTCGAGAACGAAGTGAGCCTCTATGCCAGCTGAGTTTAGCGGTGATACAGAAACCGGCGCATTGTCTGAACTGCTCGACGTGAATCTGCCTGCGGACGCCGAGGCGATCGCTACCGCTGTCGACACCATATCCGAGACCCTGATGCGACTGGAGGTCCCGGAGCAGAAACGATTTGAAGTTGCATTGGCAGTTCAGGAAGCCTTGGCCAATGCGGTTGTGCATGGGTGCGGAAATGACCCGTCAAAACAGGTTCGTTGCCGACTCCAGTCCGATGCACAGGGCCGCATCGTAATTATCGTGACCGATCCCGGTCCGGGTTTCAGGCCCGAGGTTCTGTCCGATGCCACACGGGGCAAGAAGCTATATGCCGACCACGGACGCGGAGTTTACCTGATCCGCCAGTTAATGGACGAAGTTCATTTCCAGGACCGCGGAAACGAGATCAGGATGTGGAAGTATTAGTTGGGGATCTGCTCCGAGCACATTGATCGCCGAGTACAGCTAAGTGATCGCATCCGAACCGGTGGCTCTGGGTCTGACCCGAGGGAATAACCGGCCGCAGAGTCTGTCCCGGTGCGTCGCAAGAAGTGGATGATGAAAACGCCCAGGCTTCCCCGAACTCTCCCAACTACTTACAGTCGCACCCAGTCACCAAAACTCATCTTACAGAGACGATGCGCCTTGCGGAGGATGGCGCGATGCTTGCTACTAAAGGATAGTGGTTTATCCCTTAATAACCGAGAAGGTGTGACCCGGAACGAGAAGCGGTGGAGTGAGACTATTTCAACGTTGCCCACTGCCCGCGCAAGACTGGTCTCGCTCGCCACGGGAGACGCGCGTAGCATGTGGGCGAGGCGAATTGGGAACAAACTGTTGAGCAATCCTCGCACGTCGCCAAAGGCCGCGATCGTCACCTTGTAGCAAGCCTGACGCTCTCCCTTCGCATCCTCGATGCGGCACTGCTGAACGCTTCCAGCGGACCGGACAGGTCGAGCGATGTGATGCTGTCGTATCCGACGATAGCGATGTTCTTGGGTGTCATAGCGTGACGGCCCAGAATAGCCCGTAGTTTGATTGTCCGACATGACTCCACCGGGCAGATCAGGACATTAAGACATTCCAATAATGTCTAAAATTGCCGGATGAATGTCCTTTTGGACGTTCCATTTTGTACGTACTCTGCTCCTATGAGCAAGTCGAAGTTGTAAAGGAGGACCATCATGACAAGAAGAATGAAACGTCTCCGGATGGCACAGAGCGCATCAACGATCCTGGTCACACCAGTTCTGGGGCTGATTCTGGTCCTGGCCTTCATCGGAGCAAAGAGTTCCCTAAGTGCATCGCCAATCTCCAACGGGGCTGCATCGCACGATCTCACGCCACCAGCGGATGGGAAGAAGATTCCAGTGGCCTTCGTATTGACCGAAGGCTCCACCATGATCGACTTCGCTGGGCCTTGGGAGGTTTTTCAGGACGTCGGGGGCGAACAAGGACCGAATCCATTCGGGCTATTTACGGTCCCATGCGCTACTTGAAACCGGACTGCGCATGTGCCCTCCGGAGAAAAGCCGGCACGTTGCGGTTACTTATCCTGAACGGTCCTTTCTCTCCAGTCCGGTTTGTGGAGCCAATATTGCGAAAAACGGGCATGTTTCGCGTATTTTGGGGGAAAGGGCGGCGGAATTTCTCTGCAGTTAAGACTTGCTGGCGGAGCGAGTATGATTCGAACTCGCATTACCGTTTTGAATTCCGCAACCCCCGACGTTTGCGTAACTTGCAGGCGGTGCAGCACCTAACCAGAGAATCAACAGGCAGTGACTGGCCGCTAGGTCGATAAAGAACAGTTCATCTTTTCGTCCGCTCATTAGGGCGAACGGCATACGATAGTGTGGCTGAAAGTGGTCTCCTTCGTGGCCTTGGAAAGGGGCCGACATTGGGTGCGTAACGACTACTTGCTTACCGCACAGTCCAAAAGCGAACGTCTCTCCGCAGGAAGGGCTTCAAAAAGGTAAATAAATCGATATTTCCGGAGATTCGTCCTCATGCTTTGTGACACGAGTTTCGCCTCCTAGTTATGAAATTGGAGATCCGTCGCTCAGATTCTTGTATCGTCGGAGAGCGCCAAGTTCCTAAAAGCCGACTTCTGGCCAGCGTCATTCAGAGCCCGTACCGGCGCATAGCTTCCGCTTAGCCAGTAGGCAGTGCTGGGCCCGACAATCCCTCCGCCGATGGGACGGCCCGTCCGCAGTGTGCATGGCGAGTTTCTGTGATGCGTCAGGAAGTCGCTGCGGCAAGGCAACTCTAGCCAACACCACGACGGCGGACCACCCGAACACTGCGGCGAATGCGGTCCCGCGTTTGACCTTGCTGATGAGCCAGATCGCACCCGTCATTACGAGAGAAAACAACAATGTGGCGGTGTCAGGTGGACTTCAACGTCAGCCACAGCATGGGACTTATTTTGTTCGGTTCAGTTTTCGGTTTTCTCGCTTTCCCATGAGATTGATCGAACCAGGCGATCGTGCGCCGGATGGAGTCGATCTGGTTCTCGCGTTTCACGAGCCCGTGAGTTTGAAGCGCCCCCATTAATCCCTTCTTCTACAGCGAGAAAACAGGGGCAAAGGGGAGGCTACTTTCGCCCAGGGTGCTCGGCTGCTCTACCGATCAGATCCTCACGACTGACTCGGAGGGGAACCTCGCTGGCACCTTCGAAGCGTTTCGCGAGTATCCGCTGGAGTGCGAGGGCTACCTGCTCTCGTGTGCCAAGATGCCTGGCGCGAAAGAAAGCGATCCTGATTGAAATATTGAAATTCGGATGCTCAATAATGCTGAGTCGATGGCGCAGAGAGTGAGTTCGCAGAAAACTGGCTCGTAACATTCCCACACCCACATTTCCAGCAATGAGCGAAAGTTGTAAGTCAGGGTTATGCAGCTCGGCGGCAACCATAAGTGGAGCGCCCAACCGTTCAACCCGATGCCTTATCTCTTCTCGCACCATACATCCGGCTGGATTAAGAACCCAATTCCGCCGATAGAACTCCGAGCATTTCGAAGACCTTGGCTGGACCGCGGTTCGTGCTTGAACAACTCGCATCGTGTCGTGCGTGAGCGTTACTCCCTCCAGGTCGTCGGGCAGGGCCGTTTCCGTGGGCATGACGACAAGTGCCCCGTCCAACTCACCAAGGCGCAGACGTGCCAATAACTGGCAACTTATGTCATTGCCAATGCTGGGTTGAAGGAGGGGAAATTGCTTGCCCAGTTCGATAATGACATTCGATATTTCTGGCCGCGCCAGAGCATGCGAGAGACCCAGACGGAAAGGCCCAACCGGGGTTGCGGTCCCAGACGTGGAAGTCTTCAAGTCGCTCAGAGACGTGAGAATGGCGCGGCTCTTCTCCAGCACCTCGAATCCTGCTCGCGTCAGCTTTGGAGGTTTGAAATGCCGGTCGAGGAGAACGACACCGAGTTCGAGCTCCAAGCGCTGAATTCTTCGAGTCAATGCCGAGGGCGTAAGGTAGAGATCGTTGGCGGCTCGTTCCATCGAGCCGGTCTCAGCCAAGGCGACAAGAGCTTGGAGTTCCGCAAACAAAATTAGGCCTCACCGAAATCAAGGATCAACTAATATTGCAGAAAAGGCAAGTTGATTGTGAATATTATGAAATTGACGCAATTATGCGCTGATGCAACCATCGTTCTAAGGTTATTTTGATCGCACCTCCCGAGGTCGCATCAGCACAACCTTGCGGGGGCTTCCTTCTTGGAGGAATCGTGGGTTTACCTCCCGATTCTCAAAAGTTGGTTCGCAAGAGTTTGGTTCGTAGCGGTTAAGAGTGAGGACATGAGCATAGAACTTCGAATTGAGAACCTCTCGAAAACGTACCAAAACGGCGTTAAGGCGCTCGATAACGTCTCCCTAACCATTCCCGCCGGCATGTACGGACTGCTCGGCCCAAATGGCGCGGGCAAATCCACCCTCATGCGCACGCTGGCAACTTTGCAGGAGCCGGACAGCGGCCGGGCCACGCTCGGTGACATCGATGTACTGAAGCAAAAGGACGCAATACGGCACCGGCTCGGCTACCTGCCCCAGGAGTTTGGAGTGTATCCGCGCATCTCCGCCCAGGATATGCTCAGCCACATCGCCCTGCTCAAAGGCGTCACCAATGCCAAGCAACGAAAAGATGTGGTCGGGTGGATGCTCAAGCGCTGCAACTTGTACGACGACCGCAAGAAGGCTCTCACCGGTTTCTCTGGAGGCATGCGCCAGCGCTTCGGCATTGCCCAGGCGCTGATTGGCAATCCGCAGCTGCTGATTGTGGATGAGCCGACTGCCGGCCTGGATCCCGGAGAACGGAACCGTTTCTACAATCTGTTGGCTGAGATTGGCGAGCAGGTGATCGTGATTCTTTCCACGCACATCGTGCAAGACGTGACCGACCTGTGCACCAACACGGCGATTATTAACAAGGGCCAAGTGCTATATCAGGGGCGTCCACAGGATGCCATCGCTCAATTGAACGGGCGAATCTGGCAAATCTCCATCGCCAAAACCGAATTGGCCAGTTACGAGCAGCGTTACCAGGTGGTCTCGAGCAAACTGGTCGGCGGTCGTCCTTTTCTTCATGTCTACAGCCCGGCGCCGCTCCCCGGTGGATTTGCTCCCAGCGCACCCGACCTGGAAGACGTTTTCTTCAGCAAAATCCATTCATGGAATTAGAAGACCATTATGCTCTGGCATATCGCATGGTTCGAAATTCGTTTCTGGCTTCGCTCCTGGATGCTCTGGATCTTCCTCGTCGTTGTTGGTCTGCTGATTTTTGGGGCGATCAGCTCCGATGAGGTCATGGCGGAACTGAACCTCTCCAATATTTGCCGGAATGCACCATTCACAATTGCATCCTTTTACGCAGCCATGGGCGTGCTCGCCTTGCTGATGACTGCCGTTTTTGTTAATTTTGCGGCTCTCCGCGACTTCAGTTACAACACCCACCAGATGATGTTCTCGACGCCCGTACGGCGACGCGACTTCCTATTGGGACGCTTTCTTGGGGCCACGCTGGTCTCGGCGATGCCCATGCTGGGAGTTTCTCTCGGCATTCTGCTGGCCAAGTACATGCCCTGGGCGGATCGGGAACGCTGGGAGGCGGTGATCTGGACCGCGCATTTGAAAGGCATTCTGCTGTTCGCCTTGCCCGACACCTTTTTTACGGCCGCCATTTTGTTTGCCGCGGCGGTGGTGTGGCGCAGGGACATCGCGCCCTTTGTCGCCGCGATTCTCCTGCTGGCAGGCCGCGCTGTGACCCTATCAATGCTGCAGGGCCCGCAGTGGGATCGCATTCGATCTTTGTTCGACCCTTATGCCGTCAACACATTTCTCGTGGTCACCAAGTACTGGACGGTGGCCGACAAAAACATTCTCCCTCTCAGCTTCAGTGGCTTACTGCTTTGGAACCGGTTGATTTGGATTGGAATCGGGTGCGCGGCTTTTGCTCTCGCTTACTCCCGCTTCAGCTTTGCCGAGGGGCGGACGAAAACAAAAGTGCTCGAACCTGGTGCGCAACCGGCGATAGCTCCGGACGCAACTCCCGCGCCCTATCTGCAACTCGCGGATTCGACATGGGCAAAATTCCTGGGATCGTTCAGAATTCATTTCCGAGGGATGGCCAAGAACACAGCCTTTGTCGTCGTTGTCATGATCGCCAGTATGCTTTGCATTTTGGCTCTGGCCTTGGAAGCAACCCAGTTCCAGGGCAATCAGACAGTTCAAACATTTCCCGTAACCTACTGGGTGATTGAGCTGATTCGAGGAACTCTTGATTTCCTTCTGATCGTCATCATCACCTACTTCTCCGGCGCTTTGGTCTGGAAAGACCGTGACGATCGCATGGACGAAATCGCCGACGCAACGCCCACCCCGGAGGGGGTGTCCTATGCGGCACGGCTGGTTACGCTGGTCGCGATGGTGATGGTGATTCAGGCTGTAGCCTTGTTGGCCGGCATCGTCGCGCAGGCAGCTCATGGCTACTATCGCTTCCAGTTCGGTCTTTATGCTCACGAATTGCTGCTGCGAGACCTCTCATGGATCGTCCTAATTACGGTTCTGGCATTTTTTATCCAGGCCCTTGCGCCCAACAAGTACGTGGGGTATTTCGTTTTCATAGCCTTCTATTCCGTAAACAGTTTTCTGTGGAAGCCCTTGAACGTGGCCACAAACCTGGTTCAATTTGCGGGAAGGCCCAACGTCATTTATTCGGATTTCTTTGGCGATGCGCCTTACCGTTCGGCGTGGGACTGGTTCACCCTCTATTGGTTGCTTTTCTCAGTGCTCATGGCCATTGCCACCGTAATGTTCTGGCCGCGTGGCAAGCCAGAGCGATGGCTAGCCCGCAGCCGTAACGCAGCCTTGCGGTTTGGTTCCGGGTGGAAAGCCGCCACAGCTGTTTCTCTGCTGGCCTTTGCCGTCTGCGGGGGCTGGATCTGGTACAACACCGAAATATTGAATCGTCTCCTGGGCCCCAAAGACGTGGAGCGCGTCCAGGCTGATTATGAGAAGACTTATAAGCCATTGGACAAACTGCCCCAGCCGCGCGTGCGCAGCGTGAAGTACGCTATCGACATTTTCCCCTCGACCCGCAACGCGACCATGCGCGGCGATGAAGTTATCTACAATCCCTACTCCCGTCCCCTGGACGAAATTCATTTCTCACTCAACCCACTCTATGACACCTCCATAGACATTCCCGGAGCTGCGCTCACTAAGGACGACACGCGTCTGTCCTATCGCATTTATCGTTTTACCTTACCCCTGCAGCCCGGCGAAGAGCGCACCCTGCGCTTCACCGTGAAGAGCAAGAACCGCGGCTTTGAGAATAATGTGAGCAATACAGATGTCGTCCAGAACGGCACGTTTTTCAACAGCAGCCCCATCATCGGCTACAACTACTTCCGCCAGCTCAGTGATGCGGTGGAGCGTAAGAAATTTGGCCTTCTGGAATTTGACCTCATGCCCGCCCTGGAACGCAACTGCACTGCCGACTGCAGCAACACCTACATCCCTGGACACTCAGATTGGGTCGAAATAAGCGCCATCATCAGCACGACACCTGATCAGATCGCCATTGCACCGGGATCGCTGGTGCGCGAATGGCGGCAGGATGGCCGCCGCTACTTCGAATACGAACTCGATCATCCCTCGTTGAATTTTTACTCCTTCATGTCCGGCCGCTATGAAGTGGCGCGCGAGGAGTGGAACGGCATAAAGCTGGAAGTTTATTACCTCAAGGAACAACCCTGGAATGTTCCCCGGATGATGAACTCCATGAAGAAGTCCTTGGCTTACTACATCAAGAATTTCGGGCCGTACGAGCACAAGGAAGCGCGCATCATTGAGTTTCCCCGGGTGGCCAGCTTTGCCCAGGCATTCCCCGGGACCATGCCTTATTCCGAATCCATCGGCTTCATTGCTAATTTAAATCATCCCGACGACATCGATTCCGTTTTCTATGTGGTCGCCCACGAAATGGCGCACCAGTGGTGGGCGCATCAAGTGATAGGCGCCGACATGGAGGGAGCAACCGTGCTTTCTGAGAGCTTGGCGCAATACTCGTCTTTCATGGTCATGGAGAAGGAGTATGGCCGGGATCTGATGAGGAAATTTCTAATGCTTGAGATGGATAACTACCTGCGCTCCCGCGGCCAGGAGCGGCTCAAGGAACGTCCGCTCCTTACCGTCGAGTCCGAGCAGGGTTACATTCACTACGCAAAGGGGGGCGTGGTGCTCTACTACATGAAGGAGATGATCGGCGAGGATGCAGTCAATCGAGCCTTGCGCAACGTGATTCTCCAGTATGCCTATGCCCCTCCACCCTATCCCACGTCCTATGCCTTGGTGGATGCGTTGCGGGAACAGACTCCGCCCAACCTGCAATATTTGATCAAAGACTTGTTTGAAGATATCACTCTGTTCTCGAATCGCACTCTGGAAGCCAGGGCGGTGAAGCGCGCGGATGGAAAATATGACGTCACCATCAATGTAGAAGCCCGTAAATTCAAGGCCGATGCCAAAGGCAACGAAACCGAAGTGCCGGTGGATGACTGGATCGATATCGGGGCATTCGCCAAGCCCGCAAGTGGAAGAAAATACGGCGACACTCTCTACCGCGAACGTATGCATATTACACAGCGCAATTCGAGCTTCACGTTCACAACGGCCCAATTGCCGGAGAAAGCAGGCTTCGATCCGTTCGCGTTGCTGATTGACCGAATTCCCGATGACAACGTGAAGAACGTGACGACAGAGTCAGGGCCCGCTCGGCAAGCACAGGTTCAGTTGGTTCAGTAGAGGCGATCGCCACCTCGGGCAGCACTAGGCCTCAAGGTCTCTGGTAGGATGGTCAGCAATCCGGAAGTTGTCCAGAAACGGGCTTCGCGGAACTCTCGGCTGGGTTGGCATTCGCCGCCACTGCACTTCCCCCAAGCCGACTTCTGGCCCACCTCGTACACATAATCGTTTTGCCGGACGAACATCTCAGCCTCCTCTTAGGGGCCTCGTCTAGCATGAGGCTGTCGCCCTATGGCGCTGAAACTCGGCTGGTTCTCTCTTTTTCTGGTAGCGGTGCAGTTCAAACTGCACCACTACCATTTTTCTATAAGGATTGAATCCACAATCTCGGCAGGCTATTCTATCTGCCATTCTCGAGGAGAACCTCTCCATGCGTTGCAACTTCGTTCTGCGCACTTTTTGCTTCTTTTTTCTCGGCCTGCTGCTCCTTCCATCATGTCCGGCGCAAACTCCGCCGGAGAGCAAGTTTTTCTCCACCATCGCGGAGGAACGTTTCTCCACCCACCAGATGACGGGGAATGGCGATCTCTGGCCCTCATGCTGGGCAGATGACGACAACCTGTATGCAGGCAATGGCGATGGTACAGGCTTTGGCGACGTTTACACCGACATGGCGGTAAGTCGCATCAGCGGCACGCCGAGAGAGTTGACCGGCACCACGATCGCGACCAATGTTGGCACGAATTGGAGCGGCAGTGTCTATACCCGCAAACCGACGGGTATGCTCTGCAGAGGAGGAGCCATCTATCTCGCGTTTCAGAATCTGAACGAATCGACCTTCGATGACGCGCCGGCTGCTTCGATCGCCAAATCCGTCGATAACGGAGTCACCTGGACTTGGAATGCAAACGCGCCTATGTTCGGCACGCCCACGAACCCCGCAAGCCCAAAAGCCTACAAGTTCACCACTGTCTTCTTCCTCGATTATGGCCAAGATTCTGCGAACGCGATCGATGGTTATGTCTATGCCTACGGTCTCGACGACAACTGGCGTTCGCAGGAGACGATGTACCTTGGCCGCGTGCCTGCCGACAAGGTACAGAAGCGCGCGGACTGGGAGTTTTATGCCGGCACCAATGTAGATGGGGCGCCCGTCTGGACCGAGGACATCACCAAGAAGATGCCCGTGCTCACCGACACGCGCCTGCTTTATCCCGTCATGTTCGGACCGGATTGCCCGCCCTACCAGCAGGTAATTGCACAGGGCGGCGTCACGTACGACGCGCCTTTGCAGAAGTACATTTTTGCGTCATGGTCCTGCAGCACGCATGAGCTCTATGAAGCAAGTCGGCCGTGGGGTCCTTGGAAGCATTTTCAGTCGACCGACTTCGGCCCGCTTCGTCTGAGGCGGAACCGAGGACAATACGGCACCAGCATCCCCTCGAAGTTCATCAGCGCTGACGGGAAAACGCTGTGGTTGCAGAGCAACGTCTGCTGCGCTGGAAACTCCTATCGGTTTTCTTTGCGCAGAGTCTATCTTCAGCCCGCCCAGCCCTCCTCGCCCAGCAATGGCCCATCGACCGATAATCTGGCTCTCTCTCGGGGTACGCGCGCCATCAGCAAGAGCACACATTTCGGAACCCTTTGCGGCCGTGGCTGCTCCGACCAGCTGGATGGCGGAAATGCGACCGTGAGCGAAGACGATTACGACGAGCAGATAAAGACATCGGACTGGTGGGGCTACATCTGGCCCCAGGCTTACAACATCAACCAGATGGTCTACACCACCGGGACCATGTTCCCGAACGGTGGCTGGTATGCGGCGAAGCTGCGGGTTCAAGTGCGGCGGAACTTTGAATGGGTGGACGTTCCGGGCGTGACCGTAACGCCTCCGTATCCCTTTACGGCGGACGCGGGCAGCTTCACTACCTACACCTTCAACCTGCCGAACACATGGGGAGATGGCGTGCGCATCATCGGCCAGCCGGGAGGCACCGGCTACTTCACCTCCATAAATCAACTCGGCGTCTACTTCCAGGCGGAGGATTCACCTCATTAACCATTTACGTCTTGTGGGCGGTTGGCCCAGGCTTTTGGATCTTGCGGGCATTACCAACACAGTGGGTGCTCCGTTCCTTCGCGTTTTTTGCGAAGAGCGGAGGTTCAGAAACGGGCTTCTGGGAAGCGCGTCAGATCGGCACCGGGCAAACCGGAAATAACCGCGGACGACTGATCGGGCCGACAGTCGTGCAAAACGGCGACAATAGCGTCTTTATTGACGAACTCGGTTTTTAAGGTACTTGCAAAAGTCAACTCGCTATAGCTGGCTCCCCGACTTCTGATCGCATTGCATTCGCCTAATGCCCTCAGTGAAACCGGACTGCGGGTGTGCGCTCCAGAGAAAAGCCGGGAAATGACTTCCTTGATATTTCCGGAGATTCGTGCCCCAAGAATGGCCGTCAAACGGCAACCCTGCAGCAATGTGCCATCCAAAATCAGGTATCAAGCATGATCATACGGCTTTTGGGCACCGGCGCGGCTCCGAACTCTACAAGCCTGCCCCGGCCCTACTGGTACGATCTGGAAGCGCCCCGCCGCAATCCCCGGAAGCGAAACCAGCGCGAGGGGCAGTCGGGACTATGAAACGAGCGCCTCATGCTTCCTACTTTTTCCTGGCGCTGATCGTTTCGCGTGCCTTTGCGACCAAGGCGTCGAATCGCGGGTCACCGTGAAGAGACTTCAATTCAGCATCAGCTGAAAGTTCTCCCGGCGAGATGAGGCCGTTCTCGATGGCGTGGTTCAGGTCCGCGAAGGCTTCGTCCGGCGCACCTCTCGCCGCCTCAGCGCAGGCAAAGTTGTACCAAGCCTCGGCCACTGTGGCCGGCTGACTGGTTTTCTCCGCTGTCTCGATCACGTCGCGAAACATTTTCGCTGAATCAGCATAATGTCCCTCCCGGCTGAGGACCAGCGCTTCCATTTCCATGCTCTGCAATGTGGAGGTGTGGGTCGGGCCTAGCACGCGAGTTTTGATCTCGATAATTTGGCTCTGGAGGTTGTCGGCTTCGGCGTAACGCCCTTCCTTCATCATGGTGACGGAAAGCATCATCATTGCCCTAAGAGTTTGGGGATGTTCCGGCCCCAGTACGCGACGCTGAGCGGCAATCACGTCGGAATACAGCTTTTCAGCCTCTGGGAAGCGGCCCTCCTCCTCAAGGTTTTCAGCCGCGTGTGACATCGAAAGCAGGGTCGCTGGATGGTCCGGCCCGAGAGTTCGCTTCTGTGCTGCGACCAGTTCGCTATAAATCTGATCTGCTTCCGCATACCGCCCCTGCGGGGTCAGAATTTCTGCCAGCTCGTTCAAAGTGCTCAAAGTTTGAGGATCGTCCGGGCCAAGTACTTTGCGCTCCGCGTTCAGTGTTTGGCCGAACATGCTTTCAGCGTCGGTGTGACGTGCTTCATTGGCATAAACGTAGCCGAGGCGATCCATAGACGCCAGAGTGTCAGGATCATTGGGACCGAGAACCTGGCGCTGGGCCTCTAGCGTGTTTTGCAACAGCTTTTCCGCCTCTGGCAAATGTCCTTGGGCGCGGAGGAGCTGGGCCAGATAACTTTCACTTGCCAGTGTTTCCCGGCTTCGTTCTCCGAACATTGAGCTTTGAATTGCCCGCGCGTGTACTACCAAATCTTGCGCGCGGCCATACAATCCCAGTCCGGCATACGACTGCGCCATGGTTTCCATCAATTGGGCCTGCAACTCCGGATCCTTGCGCAAGCCAGTGTCGATATCTTTCGAGGACTTATCCAGAATCTCGCGCGCTGTAACTGCGTTGCCGCGCGCCTCGCTGGGGTTCGATACTTTGAACATACCGGTCATAAACTTCGTGACGCGGTCGGCGCGGTCGCGCTCCCGCGTAATCCTCCGCAACTCGATCGCCTGCATCAATCCGAACGCTATCAGCAGCATTGCCATAGCGGTGGCCGCCACCACTCCGAATTTGTGGCGTTGAACGTATTTCTTGGTCCGGTAAACCAGGCTTGCAGGCCGCGCAATGACAGGTTCGTTGCGCAGATAGCGTCCGAGATCGTCCGCCAGTTCCCCATGGGTGCCATACCTGCGAGCGCGGTCTCTCTCCAGAGCTCTCAAGGTGATCCAGTCCAGATCGCCGCGCAGCATGTTTGCCAATTGCCTAGCGTCCGTGCTCCTTTTCTCCGCAATGGCCGCCGCAGCCGGGTCTGTGGTGAGTCTTGTGCTCGGACTCGTCGGCTCCTCCTCGTGCACCTGCCGCAGAACTTCATGAAAGGGTTTGCTCTCCCACTGCTGTGCATCCAGGGCCAACACTCCCGTGAGCAGTTCGTAGAGCACCACGCCGAGCGAATAGACGTCGCTTCGGGTATCTACATCGGCCGCAATGGGATCCATCTGCTCCGGGCTCATGTATCCGGGCGTGCCCACCAACCCCCCGGCACGCGTCACCAGCGTCCCGCGCTGCGATTGCTCGGAGATCGCTTTGGCCAGTCCGAAGTCGATAATGCGCGGCACAGGCTTGCCATCCACTTCAACCACCAGAATGTTCGTGGGTTTCAGGTCGCGATGAATAATTGCTTTCTGATGCGCGTGCTGCACGCCTTCACATACTTTTGTGAAAATAAGCAGGCGCTCGCTAGGAGAGAGACACTTCTCGTCGCAGTATTCGGTGATGGGCAGGCCCTGCACATACTCCATGGCAAAGTACGGTTGGCCTTCGGCCGTGGAACCGGCGTCGAAAACCTTGGCGATGGAGGGGTGATCCATCATGGCGAGCGCCTGCCGCTCCAGATCGAAGCGTATCAATGCGGACTTGTCATAGCGGGCTGCTTTAATGATCTTTAGCGCAACCTGCCGTTTGACGGGAGCAGACTGTTCCGCCAGCCACACCTCTCCCATCCCACCCTCTCCCAATTTCCTGATCAGGCGATAGGGCCCAATCGAACCTAGGTCGGGCGCAAGAGGTTCCATCGGAGTAGCGCTACGTCGAAGGCGGCCTTAGGAGCCGAACTGTCGCTCGCGCCCGCGTTGTGCGGAGTTGACTTGGATGTCAGATCGCTCACGCTTCTCTCTCTGAAAGGGGATGCAAATCGACGGTAAGTTTAGCACCCCAAGGAAGGCGCATGACTCACTTGGCACAACTCGTAAACGTTAACCGCGTCCGCATTTTAATTCGAGTTACCGCGCGATCACTCCCGGATGGTCGGCAGTCCGGAAGCTATCCAGAAACGGGCTTCGCGGAACTCTCGGCTGGGTTGGCATTCGCCGCCACTGCACCTCCCCCAAGCCGACTTCTGGCCAGCGTCAAAGTGCGCGATCAAGTGCCGCATCCGCTCGCCGTGACTCAGGCAGAAGCAGTAATTGCAATCGCCACCTCTCTCCATCGGTAAACACTAGCCGACATATCGGTACTAATCCGGTGTCGGTGAGCGCATTGGCGATTTAGCGCCAATCCAGAATCGATCCTGGTGACATGCGCGTTTAGGGGACTGATCCTGGGAGTGCCTTTGAAGTTAATGAGCGCTTTGCCTCCTTCGGCGTTTCGGACCAACTCAATCTCTTCCCGCTCTGCTACAAAAATAGAATGCGCGCTATCCTCTCCTGCCTGTTACTACTTTTATTCTCCAGCCCCAAACTCATCCTTGCTCAGGCAAACCCTTCATGGACCGCTCCGATTGTTCCGTTTCGAATTGCTGACAACCTCTACTACGTGGGAAGCCAGGACCTTGCCAGCTACCTCGTCGTCACGCCCAAAGGAAATATCCTAATCAATGCGAACCTGGCTACCTCTCCATCGCAGCTACGGGCGAGTGTGGAGGCGCTAGGGTTTCATTGGAATGACACCAATATCCTGCTCAACAGCCAGGCGCATTCCGACCACATGGGTGGCGCGGCGGAGGTGATTCGCGAGACACATGCGCAAAGCATGGTGATGGACGGTGACGTGAGCGTCGCCGAAACCGGCGCACGGGCAGACTTCTTGTCGCCTTCGCCTAACGTCCTCAAATATGCTCCTGTTTACGTAGATCGCATTCTCCATGACGGAGACACGGTAAGCCTGGGCGGTGTGACACTGACAGCCCACAAAACCGCCGGCCATACGCGCGGATGTACCACGTGGACATTGCGCGCTCACCTTCCAGGAGAGCCAGCGGAGACGATGCGGAATATCGTCATCGTCGGCGGTGCGGGTTTTTGGTCGGAGTACCACTTCGTCGCTACACCCCGCCATCTCGTAAGCTACCCCGGCATCGTTCAGGATTTCCAGCATACCTTTTCGGTGTTGCGTGCTTTGCCCTGCGACGTATTTCTGGGAGCCCATGGTGGGTAATTCGACATGCTCACCAAACTGAAGCGCTATCCGCAAGATGGTCCCCATGTTTTTATCGACCCTGAGGGTTATAGGGAGTTCGTCGCTAACGCTCAGGAGACTTTCGAGAAGGCATTAAGCAAACAGGAAGCCGCCGCGGCTCATTGACGTTTCGCCCCAGCCGTTTTTGATGATTTGTCTAGACGTGCTTTAGTGATCGGCTCATTCCAGAAGAATGTTCCCCGCTAACGCTAAGCCGCCGTGTGTTTCTTCATCGGCAGCGCTGTGAAATCTCTCTTGGTGACTACAGGGCAATGCACTCATCGAGCAAGGGTTTGAACCGACATCGGACATTAGTCCTGTGAAACGCGCAAGCATCCAGGATTTTGTCTCCAGCCTAGCCGACTTCTGGCCCGGAATGACTTCCGGTTAGCCCTTCATCCATGCGCAATTCGCAGTCACCAGGCTCATTGCGCCCCTGGTCCACCGCAGGTGCTAGTCTGACGTAGGAACTGATGAACAACCGCGACATCCAGGCAGCCTGGAAATATCACGATAGTACGAAACACTCCTACTGGAGTATTCGTAACAATCCTCACTTCCTGGACTGGGCAAATCGGCCCCAGCCCTTCAAAATCTATCCGAAGCTAGAGCGGCTTCCGCTACCGCGAGACGTGTCACAAACGGGCGTGGCCGCGCTCTCCGCGCTCTCAGATGCGTTGTCCTCTTCGCCGGCTGATTCGGTACCTGACCTCCAAGATCTGGCGCGCATCCTCTATTTCTCGGCGGGGATCACCAAACAGCGCGGATCTCCAGGCGGAGAAATCTACTTTCGCGCCGCAGCCTGTACTGGAGCCCTCTACGAGATCGAGTTGTATATCGTGACTGGCGATCTCGCGGGCCTGGATGCCGGCGTGTACCACTTCAATCCGGCGGATGTTTCGCTACGGCTTCTCCGAAAAGGTGATTGTCGCGGAAACCTAGCTCTGGCGACGGCGCTGGAACCGGCAGTGGTGGGCGCGCCCGTGACCATCATTTGCACCGGAATATACTGGCGGAATGCCTGGAAGTATCAGGCACGCACCTATCGCCATTTTGGTTGGGACAATGGCACCCTGTTGGCGAATATGCTGGCTGTTTCTGCGGCTTCGGGATTGCCCGCCAAGATCGTGCTCGGGTTCGTGGACGCCGATGTGAATCGCGTACTCGATCTCGATACCCGGCACGAGGTTTCCTTGTGCCTCGTACCGATCGGGCACAGATCGGACAGTTCGCCCCCAACGCCCAGTGAAGCTGATGCACTCGGCTTGGAAACGATTCCCCTCTCGCAGCGCGAGGTTGAATATCCCACCATGCTCGAGATGCACGATGCGTCTTCGCTTGCGTCCGTACAGGAAGTAGCTCAATGGCGCGGGAAGCAACCGGTCGTTCCTCCTTGCAGTCCGGCGGGCGGGGGAGTGCGACTGCACCCCCCGCCGGAAGAAGAACAGCCGAAGGACACGATCGAGCAGGTAATCTTGCGCCGCGGTTCCACCCGAGCGTTCGAGAAGACGGCATCCATCACACTGGCACAACTTTCTACCATTCTCGACAGCGCTACGCGAGGTCTTCAGGCTGACTTTCTTGAGTCTCCCGGCGAGCAGCTCAACGATTTTTACCTGATCGTGCATTCGGTGCAGGGGCTCAAGCCGGGTGCTTACTTCTTCCGGCGTGATCAGAACATCCTGGAGCTTTTGAGAGAGGGAGAGTTCCGCGCCGAGGCCCATCACCTTGGGCTGGAGCAGGAACTGCCGGCGGATGCCTGCGCGGACATTTTTTTTCTCGCTGATTTGAAACCCATTCTGGAGCGATATGGGAACCGCGGGTATCGGGCCGTCCAGCTCGAGGCGGGCGCCATTGGGGGCAAGGTCTACCTGGCTGCATATGCCCAGCACCTAGGTGCGACTGGGCTGACCTTCTTCGACGATGATGTGGTCAGCTTCTTTTCACCGCACGCAAAGGACAAGAGTGCCATTTTCCTGCTCGCGATCGGCAAGCCGCGGAAGCGCGAATCGCAGTAGCGTCGACTCCCGAATTGTCGGCGCTTCGGAAACGGGCTTCTGGACCGTGTCACTAAGGTTCGTCCCATGAACCAGCGGTCCGCCACATTGCCCCATAGCTGAACACTAGCCGACTTGTCGTTACCAATCGCGGTCGCCAGCATCAGATCACTTCCTCTTTGACTATTCGTCCAGAATCGGGGGCACGATCAGAACTCCAACCGCGCCTGAAAGGCGATCATGCGTGGACTGCTATCGCCACCCAATCCGACTCCCAGCAAGCCGGTCGGCGGAGAAGTTGTGGACCCCAGCGCTCCAAATCCACTCTGCGTGGAAAGATTTCCTGGAATGCCGGCCTGCACCATGCTGGGAAGCGCGAAATTCGGATGGTTGAAGACATTGAAGAACTGACCCTCAAACCGCAGCTTCACATGCTCCTGCAAGGGAAACCATTTTGTTAGGTAGAAGTCGCTCCAGAGGAAATCGGGACCGCGCAGGGCATTGCGGCCGAGGGTTCCGAATTGGCAGGTTTGCGGGCTGTCGCCGCCATAGCACTGCCCCGTACTCGGATCGACCGCCGATACGAAAGCGTCCGGATTAAGCCACTGCAGCGTTCCCGCCTGAGTTACGCCGGGAATCGGATGATGCACATACAGCGGAACGCCGGGAACGACACTGGCAAACTGCGGCCCACTGCCCTGCACAATTCCGTCTTGCTGCCCAGTACTTGGATTGGCAGCTGAGTAGGGCGTGCTCAGTACCGAGAACGGAACTCCACTGTGCCAAAACGCTGTTCCGGAGATCTGCCAGCCGTTGAGCGCGTAGCCCAGAGAACGACTGCGCACTCTGATCGGCAACTGATACACATACTGCGCGTTGAAATTGTGCCGGATGTCATAGTCACAAGGCCCATAATCGCGGGCCAAGTCTCCCGGCAAAGGCGAGAGAATCCCTCCGGCGGAAAACGGAAGGAACCCTCCGTTCGAGACCGTATCAATGCAACGGCTCCAAGTGTAGTTGACTTGTCCTTGCAAGCCATGGCCGAGTCGTTTCATCGCGGTCAGCTGAAGACCGTTGTAGTGGCTGTTCGCGCCGGTGGAGAACTGCGTCACTGCTCCGAATCGTGCATCGGTCGGCTGCATGTAGGGGAACGGCGCAAAACAACCTTGGCATACGGTCTGGTAACCGTTCACTTGTGTTGAGTACGGCTGGTTTACGGCGCGCGTGCCGACGTACTGCGCTTGCAAACTGGCCGTCGTCCCGAATTGATGTTCCATTCCTAGGCTCCACTCCCTGAAGTACGGCGCGTGGAGTTTGCCATCTGGAATGGCCGTGATCGCAACCGGTGGAAGCGAGGGCTGGCCCTGGGGAAATCCCGAAGTAAAAGTCTGATTCGCGGCAAAGAGTGCGCCGACTGCGCTGTTGGGCGCTCCCGGCGCGATGGCTGTGCCGCCCACACTGCCAAGCACTCCTCCCTGGAACGTCTTATCGTAGGGCGGATTCGTGCCGATCAGGTCGGCCACGGTGCCCGGTAAGATGTCGCTGAAAATTCCGAAGCCGGACCGGAGCACGGATTTCGGTTCAAACTGCCACGCAATCGCGGTTCTCGGTTGCAGAATGGCCGCCGGCGTGGACGAAAACAGATGGTCGAGATGAGTTTGAATAACGGCGTTGAGCGGTTGATCGTTATGCAGGATGGAACTGAAGGACCCGCGAAGCCGAGCGACTTGATCATGAGGATTCAGCGGATTGGAGTTGAAGGTGTCTCGCAGACCGAACGTCCAGGTCAGTTTGCGAGTTACTTTCCAAGTGTCTTGCGCGTAGACATCGAGATTGACAAAGTTAAAGGGCTCATTTGCGTTCGAAGGGAACGTCTCTGACGCGGTATTCGCCACTCCCTCGATAAATTTCTGCAAGTTAGCGTAGGTCACAGTGGGAACCGTTCCTTCTCCGAAGTCGTAATCGTTCAAGCGGAAGATACGGGTATTGGTTCCGAATCGCAGTTCATGAGCGCCGTGACTCCAGGCGAGATTGTCATTGATGAAAAAGCGGGATGCGCGCCTGCCTTGAATCCAGGTGTTGTCGAGTCCTCCCATGGGCGTGAAGGCATTCGCGCCGCTGCCCTGCAACACAATCGGGAACACCGAAAGCGTCTTCTGCAGGTTGTTTGGCCCAAACAGGCTCTCGTACCAGGAGAACGCGGGATTGAAGTAGTTCACCAGGTTCTGCGAGAAGACGTGCGTATATCCCGCGGCAAGCGAGTAGAGAGGCTGCGGCGAAAGCGCGTCGAACACTGGGTTGATGGGGTCCGTCCACGCGGCTTGCAGGCCGGTGTCCGCTTGAAAACGAAACCAAGTCGTATCTTTCTCATTGATGTTGTAGTCGATTCGGGCTGTCTGCACCTGTTCGTGGTCGTCGCTGGAGTGCGAAATGCTCTGCCGGTTGGCGCAACCGTTTCCATTCGGTGGATTGCCGGGCGCCGCAGTGCCGTCCGAGTTGAAAGGACACCAGAGCACCTGGGTGGCTGTGCCGCTGGTATTTCCATACAGCTTGAACATTTGTTGATAGAACAAACAATTCTCATTCGCCTCGCTGGACCCGCAGCCGGTCGGCTGGCCCGTGGAAAGCTGGTTCAAGACGTATTGTTGGAATGCCGGACTGGGAACGATCGTGGGCGTGACGATGGGCAGTGCGATCCGCACCCATTCGCTGTCAAAGAAGAAGAACAGTTTGTCGTGCGCGATCGGCCCACCCACACTGCCTCCAAAATGGTTCACAGTTGCCCCCGGCTTGTGATTCCCCGGCGTCGCATTGGTGAAGTAGTCCGCCGCATTAAGCAGCGCTCCATTCCACAGTTCGTAAAGATTTCCGTGAAACTGGTTCGTGCCAGACTTGGTGACGTAGTCGACTTGAGACGCTCCATACCGTCCTTGGTCCACCGAATAAGAAAGCGTGTTGACGGTCACCTCTGAGATCGAATTCAGTCCCAAAACGAGGTTGGTGGAGAGGCCGCTGTTGAGATTGGTGAGCGGGTCGTTCGTTTCCAACCCGTCCACGATGTAGCCATTGGAGAGTGCCGGGAGTCCGTTGAATTCCACGTTGCCATACCCGTTGCTGCCACCGACAAAATCGTTACTGCTGCCGGCCGTATTGATCAGGGCTCCAGGCGCAAACTGCAGGGGGTAGGTCAGGTCGCCTCCGGGATTCGGCAGGTCCTCCAGTGCCGGTGCACTCAGGGTCGTGGATGTGTTTGCGTTTTCCAGGTTGATTAGTGGAGCCTCACTGCTGACCTCAACCGCTTCATTGGATCGGGCCACCTTGAGCGTGAAATCCACGGTCTGCTTCTGTCCTAGGCCCGCAACGACGTTGTCATTTTGCCCCGGATGGAAGCCTCGCGCTTCCACTGTGACCGAATAGGTACCCGGCTTTAGCTGCGGAAAGTTGAACCGGCCTGCGTCATCGGTCTTGGCACTACGCTTCAGACCGGTCTCGTGATTTGTGATCGTCACGGTGGCACCCGCGACAACCGCGCCAGATACGTCGCTGACTTCGCCAACGATGGCGCTGGTGGTTTCGCCTTGCGCCAGTGCTTTCGCCGGGAGAAGGCACACCACGGTCAACACGAAAAGAGGAACGTGAAACGCCCGCGCCATGAATGCCCCCACTCATTTGCCCCAAGACCGGCAACGTCTTTCTGCTTGATATATTAACCAAAGATTATTCTACACAGTTAACCACAGTTAACACAAACAAGCAAGGGCGGGAGGAGCAGAGGCAGCCTCGGGGATTGCGCCGAAGTTTTCTATTGAACTCTCGCGGGAAGCATGGAAGCAAGGAAGAGACACCCAACTCGCAACCGCAATCGAGGTGGCGAGAGCTTTATAGCCGGGAATGCCTCTGCCTGAGTCACAAATTCCGCTTGCTGTTTATGGACACAAGAACGTTTATCGGTACCGAACCCGACTGACAAAACAATAACTTCCGGTTTGCGCGCGACTCGGACAAGAAAACGAGGCGTTCAGCGTCTGCGCTTTTCCCACCATTCCGAGAGTGACTTAGAACCCCGTTCAAATCGCACGTAGCGCCCGAGTTTAACGTGGGGGATAGGGTCATTGGCATACCCTTCTCGTGTCCAATTCCGAATCCAAGTCTGTGGAACCTGCCAACGTTTGGCCAGTTCACTCGCGTCGATAATCTCAATTGCGCTCATAACTGACACCTACGTGACAACCAGACTTTCAAGTTATTGAAAGCAAAGTCGGGTTTTTTGTCTGACGGTTAACCTAACCGCTGTTCTTGCATCGTCCTTTTGCTGGCCCGTGTCCCAGAACCCCTAGTACCCAGAGTTATGGGACACTTCAAAACCCACAGACGGGGGAGAACACCATTAGTTCGGTGTCTCTACTTCGCGCGCCTCGCTTCTTCGGACTTTTGCTTCCAGTTCGCGCTGAAGCGCCGGTACCGCTTGATGAGCTCGGTCCTCTCCCGCCATTTGAACCGATTGTTGAGGGATGTATCGTGGACTATGGCTCAGGGTGTGTCGGCTCCGCGCCGATCTGAAGTGCCGCTCTTCTGCCCGGAGTCTGGAGCGTTTGCAGGGAGGAGCCCGCCGGCTAGACCAAGTAATAAAGAGGCTGCTGGTCGGTTCCTGCGAACTCGGCCTGCAGGCAATGGTCGCAGGGATTGTCTTCCAAGAGTTCGTAAACATGGCGCACGGCTTTGAGAGTGGCAGAAAACTTTTCTGCCTCCTCCGGAAAGACACGGTCGCCCGGCAGCCAATCGTGAAAGTGCAGGTTTGCCATGGCCTTCGCCAATGCTGGCCGAACCCCACAAAGCAGAACGGTTACTCCTCGCGCTTCCATGTCATGCAGAAAATGGTCAAAGCGTTCGAGTGAAACCATGTCGGGATTGCGAGTGCGCTTAAGACGCAACACGACGAAGCGAATGCCTTCGGCCTCGGTGCGGCGCTTCAGGTGATCGAAACAGCGATCAAGCTCAGGGGCTGCGCCAAAGAACAATTCACCTTCCAAATCGTAGAGCACCATGGCAGTGCAAGGCCGGTCCTCGGGAAGACGTTCCCGGACGACCCGGTCGCTGCTCACCACCAACTCGTTCCAACGCAGGAGTGCGGCGCGGGGAACGAACATCAGAATCGATAAAGCCACCCCGATCAGGATGGAGAATTCAACACTGATGAAGATCGCTGAGAAGGCCGTAACCGCAACCAGTGCGGCATCGTAGCGCGAGGCTCGCACGGCATAACTCATCCTTCTCCAATCAACCAGCCGGACAGCTGTGACCAGGAGCAGACCGGCCAGAGCCGATTTCGGAATGTAGCGGGCGAAGGGTGCGAGTGCAACTACGACAATGGCGACCGTTCCCGCGGCGAAGATTCCCGAAACACGGCTCACAGCCCCGGCTTGAAAGTTGATGGCGGAGCGCGTCAAGGAGCCTGAGCCGGGTAGGCATTGGAAAAATCCTCCGGTGAGATTGGCCAGACCCTCCGCGAGACACTGCCGGTTGTAGTCGAGCGACTGGCGCGTGGTGTTGGCTATCGATTTTGCAATCGCCAACGCTTCCAGGAGTCCAAGAAAAGCAATGGCCAACGCGCTTCCCGACAATTCCTTTACCCACCAGAATTGAATGTGGGGAATATGCGGCATCGGTAAATTGCGCGGGACACTACCCACGACAGAAATAATGGTCGCTCCATCGAGCGCTGGCTTGGACCAGCCAAAGCCGGCCGCCACAAGAGCTGCAACAATCAAGGCCATCAGCATGTCAAATTGCGGCAGACGACATCGGCGCGCCAGTTGTCTGAGCAGGATGACGAGAACAATGGTTCCTACTCCAATACCAAGGGCTCGTGGATTCGCGTGGCCGCCGCTAAGCGTCAGCCAAATGCGGTAAAGCACATGCTGCTGGCCCGTGCCACGATCGCGCAAGCCGGTCAGGTTGCCCAGTTGGGTTAGTCCCACCAAAGTGCCGGCCCCGGCCATGAAACCAATCACCACCGACTCCGAGATGTAGCGCGTCAAGTCTCCGAGTTTGAATATCGCGATCAGGATCTGGATGCAGCCAATCATGATTCCCAACAGGAACATGGCTTGGTAGGCGTCGAGCCGGGCGTCGGAATTGAAGAAGCCGAGAGCGCTGAAAACTACGAGCGAAATCGCGTTCGTGGGACCGTTGATCAGGTGCTTCGACGAACCGAAGATCGAGGCCACGAACGTGACCACGATAGCGGAATACAGCCCAAAGCGCGGGTCGACGCCCGCGATAAGAGCATAAGCCATGGCTTGTGGCAACGAGATCGCGGCGACGGTCACGCCGGCGAGCAAATCGTTGCGCGTATTTCCCCACGAGTAGTTGTACTTCATTCCGATTCACTCGCCCTTCGTGCGAGAACTACACATCCTGCCGGTGACACGCTCCGGGCGCGGGCTTATCGCATTTGTCCACGGTATGAGTGCTAGGGGAGGGAACAGATCAAAAATTAGTGCCGCAATAAGGCAGCTTTCCTGATTGCGATGACGCCTTCTATTTCAACTTTCGGCAGTATACTATGTAGTCGATGGAAATACTAGACATAGGAGATTTGCCCATGCTACGCCCGTTGTCTGCCGTGATGTTCCTGTTGCTCTGCGTTGCAGGGAATTCGTCAGAGGCGCAGACGTCCGCCGTCAAGCCGCCGAATGTTACCGTTCTTCAGAACGGTCCCGGGCAATCCGATGGGCTTATTTTTATCGCCCCCAAAGGCGCGGGCATCGGCGGTGGCCCGCAGCCCGGCCCGGTAGGACCCGAAATCGTGGATAGCCGCGGCCGCGTCATCTGGTTCTCCCCAGTGACAAATGGTCAGGTCGCAGCCGACTTCCGGGTTCAGTCCTATCGTGGCAAACCGGTGCTGACGTGGGCGCAGCAGAGCAACTTCGGAAAGCTCGCCGGGGCGACGTCGGTGAACTACATCGCCGACGACACCTATCACATCATCGCCACCGTGCGCGCTGGCAACGGCCTCAACGAAGATGCCCATGAGTTCCTCCTCACGCCTCAAGGCACGGCCTTGGTTACCATCTACGACGTCATAACGGCCGACCTGTCCTCGGTTGGTGGATCGAAGAACGCCCCGGTGTGGGAGGGATCGATTCAGGAAATCGATGTCGCAACCGGCAAAGTGATCTTCGAATGGCACAGCCTCGGCAACGTTGGATTCGACGAAAGCTACTGGCCACTCCCAGACTCGCCCACCGCGGCCTGGGACTACACCCACATCAACGGCATCGCGCTTGACGACGACGGAAACTTGCTGCTCTCGGCGCGCCACACATCAACCATCTATAAACTCGACCGCCACACCGGCGCAGTGATCTGGCGACTGGGAGGCAAGAAGAGTGATTTTCGTTTTGGCGCGGGAGCCGCTTTTTCGTTTCAGCACGACCCGGTTGCGGCGGGACCCAATACGATCCGCATATTCGACAACGAAGTGAATCCCAAGCCGGTGCTGCCCGGCTCGCGCGTCATCTGGCTGAAGCTTGATCCCTCGGCAAAAACTGCCACGCTGATCCGCTCCCTTGATCATCCCGATCATATTTCGGTGCTCTCGCAAGGCAGCGCCCAACTGCTGGACAATGGCAATACGTTTGTGGGTTGGGGTGAGCCGGGGCGCTTCTCGGAATTCGACCCCAACGGGCGCCTGATCTTCGACGCCACTCTACCCAAGGGCTACGATACCTACCGAGCTTACCGTTTCCGCTGGCCGCCCGATCGAAGATGATCGCATTTTCGGCGATTCGATGTTCGCTGCGATCATGCTGGATCCTGACCCTGTGTCACGTCTGCCCCCAAAGGCATGTGTCCACCTCGATCAATACTCGACGCAGCCAAAAATTGCATCCTACGTATCACAAGTAACGCTATCGAAATACTTGTATATGAGATCACCGACTGCTATTCTGCCCTTCGATGGTGACGCTCTGCACCATCCTGGAATCACAGAGCCCAATTCCCGTTCGATACATATTTAAGGAAGCCGCGGGTCGTGCTGTTACTCGCCGTGTAGCGGCTACAAACGGCTAGTAATGACAGAACAAATAGAAGCGGCCGCCACCTAGACAGTCCGAACGAGAAAGCCCCGCTCGTGAGAGCGGGGCCTTCAATTTGGAGTGGAACGGTGACGACTATGCGGAACACTTAGCGTTTGCCTCCGTGTCCGCCGCCACTGTGACCTCCACCGCTGCTGTGTCCAAAGCTGGCATGTCCGCCGCCGGAAACTCCCCGGTTGCCTGCGTAGGCTCGGTTACCTTCAGCGCCCCGGTTAACGGCAGCTCCGCGATTGCTGCCGGCGAAGCCGTGGGATGCCCCCGCGTAGCCTCGAGATGCGCCCGCATATCCGCGACCTGCGGCTGAGCCAAACCCGTGCGCATCGCGACCCGCAAATGAGTGCGCTCCGACTGCGCCATGCGCGGAAGAGAATCCTCGATAATTTCCGTGCACAAAGGCGGCGTGGCTATAAAACGCTCCGCTGCGGAAGGCATAAGGATGGCCGCCGAAGAAGATTCCGCCGTGGAAGCCCCAGCCGATACCCCATCCATGCCACCCCCAGCCGAAGCCGAAGAACGGCGAGATCGGGAAGCCAAAGCCGAACGAAATGTAGGGGCCGCCAACTCCCCACCACGGATAGAACCCAGGCCACACGCCTATGGGATATCCGTATACATACGCCGGGTTGTAAGCGGGCACATACACCACATTCGGATCAGCTGGCTGGATGTCTACATTCGGCCCCTGCTCGTACACGCGCTCTTGAGGCGTACTCCGCAGATTGCCCGCGTTGTAAGCCTTGTGACGCATATCCTGGATCGCCTGCATCACGTCATTCGGCTGGTTCTGATAGGCTTCGCCCAGCTCAGAGGTCCACGACAAATCCCTGTCCAAGTTCGCCAACACTGTGGGAAACTCCGCTAGAGACTTCACGCTCGGATCCCAATCCTGCCGGTCCACTTCCTCGGCCAGATCCCGTCCCTTCAGCGTTGGGTTCTCCCGTACCATCCGGTCCGCCACTACAATCTGCGTTGGATACTCTGACGCGGCCAGTATCTGAGCCACGAGCGAATCAGGATACAACGCAATCGGAGCTACCAGCTTATGCAACTGCTCCGGAGGCAACGTTGTGTACTGCCGCTGATCCGGCCCCGTTGGAGGCGGAGGCGCCTGCGCCTGGTCTTGGTATGTATCTTGATCTCGCGGTGATGGAGGCGCGACATCCTGAGGCGCGCTCTGGTCCGGCGCATTGTATTGCGGCGCGGTCTGCTCTGGCGGCGGTCCTTGATCCACCTGGGCGCCCACAGCCGCTGAGGGCTTGTCCATCGACTGGTCCTGCGCCCCCAAGGAAGTGCCAGTCCCGAGCGCCATTGCGCTCGTCAACACCGCTGTAAGAAGCGTTTTAGATAACTTGGTTTTCATAATGTCCCCCAGAATTCCTGTTACTAGATTGAACACGGGGAATGAGGGAGAGTTCCGTTCTTTTGATTGACTTACACCGGTTGATTTCAACCAGGCAGTGGTGGATTTCGCCCAAAAACCTTAGGCGGAAGTTCGTTGGAAAACAGCTCGGTGGGAATCCGTCGGAGCGAATAATCTGAGCAGCTTGCGTTGTCCGGTTCGAGAACGCTGTCTATTTGTTCAGGCTGGCAGTCCAATCCATCACTACGGACATTGGCGTCAATGCTGATTTCAGCTGCGTGTTGATCAAGAATCGCTGACCGTCTTTGCTTACATCATAGGCAAACCGTTCGGAGGTAGCGACCATTTCGCGGGGATTCGCCTGGAAGAGCGCCACTGGGGATCCCGCATCGAAATTGGCGCCGGTGGTAACGGGCACGGCCATGATCTTGCCATCCGGCGCGAGGTAGAACAACTCTCTCCCGTCGCTTCGCCATTTGGGCTGTTCCCCTCCCGCATTCGACACTTGCCACTTTCCATGCGCTGCGGGAAAGGAAGTTACATAAATCTCCCATCGTCCGCTTTCATTCGAAGCATAGGAGATCCATCTGCTGTCCGGTGAAAAGCGGGCCACATTAGGGGCAGAGGTCGCTTTCAGAAAAAGAGTGGCCGTGAGTCCCGGAAAGGTCACGTACCACAAGTCGGTGCCGCGCTGATAGATCAGGTATTTCCCGTCCCGTGACCAGTCGGTTGGATAGCGATCGGGGCCATCCTGCGGAATTAGCTGCTCCTCTTGTGACCCGTCCGCATTTTTCACGTACAAGTTGAATTTCTGGGCGCGGTCCGAAGTAAACATCAGCTTGGTCGCGTCCGGACTCCAAAGAGGCGTGGAATCGATGGCGGGATCGAACGTCAGCCGCTTGGCGCTCTCGTTTTCGAGATCGTAGGTCCAGAGATCGGTATTCGTAGTGGCAGAATCCATCGCATCTGCGGCAACGAACGTCCCGTTCGGCGGGCAAACGCCGAAATCGCCCTAGACCGTGCTTTCAATTGCTGGCACCTGGTGAAGAGTGTCTGGAGAAGTCTCGGCGAAGCGACAGACGTCCTGTGAGGGAGATTAGAGATTAGTCCCGAAAACAGCCCAAGTGTTGTTCCGAAATGTCTTCCAATCGGCAGGTGGGGTGACCTTTTCCCAGGATGCAATACGGTTGTTGATCCGCACTATGTCCGAAGGTCTGTTGCTAATACGCTTAGGCATACTCCAAGTATGCCACGATCCGCGCCAGTCTCAAAATGAAAGTAGCCCACTACCGCGGTTACACTGAGAGGTGGTACTGAGTAGGCTGGAAATTCAGGGTGCTAGGTCGGCGTGCAGGGAGGTTGCCGGGATCGTTACTGATAGGCCAGCTACTCTCCAAGAGTTTGAATGGCGACTGACGTAGCGATGGGCATCAATTAACGTCGGTTTCTCGTCTGCGATCGGTCGGTTATCGCTAGCGCGTTTCCCGTTACCTACCGTTGCGTCACCTACTCGGCGAATCGGTCGATCAGAAACTCACCGGTGAGTTGGAGAGCCTGGTCGGAAGCTGTGAGGCGTCCCACGCTTCCAGGAAATCCGTGGACCATGCCTTCCCGTACATCGAGGCGAGCATCGGCTGCTGCCGCGACCGCGCGCTCAACAAAGCGAACGGAATCATCGAGCAGAACTTCGTCGTTGCCCACATGTACACGGATCGGGGCCAAGCCCTTCAGATCGGCGTAGAGCGGCGAGGCGAGCGGATCTGCTGAATCATGGCCGTCCAGATACGCGCGCACCAGATCGGTCGCTTGAGGCCCTGTAAAGTAGGGGTCAGCAGCGGCGCGCGTCGACCAGCTTTCTCCGGAAAGGGTAAGATCTGTCACGGGTGAGAGGACCACTCCACCCACCAGAGCTTTGCTGCCAGCGTCCATGTTTGCTGCTAGATGCACGAGCAAACCAAGCGCCAGGTTGCCGCCAGCGGAGTCGCCGGTGACGGCGATCTTCGAGAAGCCGCGCCCGACCAGACCAATGTAGCAGGCCCGAACGTCTTCGGACGCAGCTGGAAACGGATGTTCCGGTGCAAGCCGGTAGTCTGGGACGAACGCAGCCACGCCAGCCCGAGCTGCGATATGGCCTGCCAGATGGCGAAAGGCGTTGGCAGAGCCCCAGTTGAACCACCCGCCGTGAAGATGTATGACAGCCTGGCCAGGTCGGGCATTTGCAGGGCGGCACCACCACCCTGGAACACCACCAACGTGGTCAGCTTCGTATACGACGTCAGCGGGAGCTGCGACGCGCTCCATGATGGCGTCGAACGGGGCTCGGGCCGCCGTTCCCTGGAGCTTCCCCTTGTTTGGTTCGACAATGACTCGCATGGCAAGCATCGCGGCCTGATCTTCTGTGCTGAATGGATGGAGCACGGACCAAGTGGCCGTAACGTGATTCTCAAGAAGTGTTGTCATGATGTTTCTCCCGTTTGCCTCGTTTTCTGACTCTAGGCCGTCCGCTAGCAAGCTGACTGAGCTAGAGTGACCAGCTTCGCTGGGTTTCCATGAACGGGGCGCCGAGAAAGCACTCCGGGCAAAGATGAAACACCTCATCGCCGAATGCAATGGACTGTTCGGCAAAGTGGTAGCTGACTTGATCGCCGAGGGCCACGAGGATTCATCGATCTTGAAGGAGCTCTACGAAAATCACATTCGCTTACGAAGGGCTTCCACAGTCGCCGACATCGAGCGTGGCATCGCATCTGGCGAACTGAGTTCAGAGACTGATCCGGAACTCCTGATCGATGGGATTTTCGCTCCGGTTTACTACAGGCTCCTCCTCCGTGTCGCCCCGCTGACGGAGGCCTATGGCAACCAGTTGATTGACCAAGCACTTCTCGGGGTTCGCCCCAGAAAAAAGGCTCGGCGAAAACGTGAACATTCCGGTTGCCGCCTCCGATCGGTACCGTGAAGTCGGCTTAGGGGAAGCGATTCACCTGACACCTGGTTGACGGGCAGACCGGAAGTCAACTGTCGCAATCAGGCCTTTACACTCATTGACCCCTGATGAGTGTAATCGCGATTTATCAACAGTCAGCATTAGCCGCTGCCAATAAAGTCCGTGAACTGGCCCTCCCCAACTCGGGCCGGACCAATCCGTCACGGAGATTGTCAGCGGAGGCTGAGCGCATGATGACGCGACCTCGCCCTGGTTAACGACCGCCTTACTGTTTGTAGATACAACTCTTTGGAAAAGGGAAAAGCCGCCCGAAGCCGAGCGGCGTTTCCGTGCTCCTCGTTCCGACTCCCTCCTCAGCGCAAGTTGGCTTCGCTCGTTGCAGCCGCTCTGCCGGGCGGAGTCATTGCAGGAGCTGCGTTTGATCCAATCGCTTCTTTCTCGGTAGCGCCAAACAGCTCCGGGTGCAGGTAGTGTCCTTTTTGCTGTTCTGGCTTGTCTTCTTCCACCTGGATGCGATGCGCCTTGGCGTAAGCATCCTGCCTCACCCCCGTTACCTGCCACGAAACCCTCGCTCCAGGTTTTCCTCCGGCGATCTTAAAGCGGTTGCCGGAGATTTCCTCCGCGATGTAAAGGTTCGGCCCAGGCGCTCCGATCGCGGTCAGTTGATAGCGGAAATCGCTATTTAAAGCCTGGAAATAATCCGGCAGGTTTACCGACGCACCTCCCTTTGAATCCAGCACAACGACTCCGTTGTAAATGTTCATCATGTCGGGCGACTCAACAAAGGAATGAGACAGGTACTTATTCGAAGGATCGAGGGGGTGGTCGATCTTGAATGACCCGCTGCCTTTGGTCAGCTTGCCCGTGATGGTGAGGTCTCCATTACTGTCCACGCTGAACACTTGAGTAAAGCCAGCGCCCACCAGGCCTTGGAGGACAATTCCTCCTGATGCCGTGACGAATTGCCCTGCAGTTCCGGCAACCAAGTTGCAAGTCGTCGAACAAACCTGATTGAATCCCGCAACTGCGACATTCGGCGATGAGCCTTGAACGCCCACACCGCCGCTGCTAACACTGATGCCCTGAACTCCGAAATTGACGCCAGTCGTGGCGCTTGCCGCGCCAAGCACTCCGTTACCGCCATTATTTGTGTATCCTGCAACACCATTGGTTGACCCGGTCCCGGTAGAAGGCGCGTAACCTTGAACGGCCGTTCCATTCGGCGAATTAGACACGCCATATACTCCGAATGTGATCCCGGTACCCGCCGTCGCCAGACCATAGACGGCCGCTGCATACTCGGTGCTGCTAGCAGTGGTTCCGAACACGCCAGGGGCATAACCACTCGTAGCATTGGCATTTCCAGTGATGGCGCCCGTCGTTGTGCTGGTCGTGACTACATTCAACCTGGCATCCGGTCTCATCGTTCCGATCCCGACCTTTTCCCCAGTTTGGAAAATCGCGGAATCTCCAAGTGCTTTCGTACTCGTCCAGAGCGGGATGAAATCTGTTGTTCCCGAGCCGGTGATTTGGGCACAGGTTATTGAACTCGAGAGCAAAGAGGTCCAAAACAAAAGCGCGAAGCAAGTGTTCCTAATTTTCATTGTGCGTCTCCTCAAGTTAGCTGCCTTTTACTCACCTCTGGGAGCCGCCCCGAGATGACGCGGACAGTCTGTTCCCAAGAAAAGGGAGTGTCAAGATGCAGACATTTGCAATACGATACGAAGAAAATCCAGACCTCTTGCCCGGTTCTTTGATTTCTCATGGCCCGAAGGAACGGTGGGGTTCCCCTCATTTGACGAAATCAGGCGTTAACACTCAAAACCCCCGGTCAGAGGGTCAATGAGTGTAACGGGGATATTTCAACAGGCTGGCTCAACCCGTACAACTGACAATTGCAATCTGTGCGCAGCCTTCTAATTTGCGGCAAGCGCTAAACGGATTTCTTGATTGCTCATGACCGTGGCGATTTTGTCCTTCATGTACTTCATCGAAATATCATGATGCTCCCGGTCGTAGGAATCGACACATTCCTCTGCCACAACAATCTCCCAGTCTCGCTGATACCCATCAATCGCCGTCACTCGTTATGTTCCCCAGGTGCAAGGCGCAGGAAACTTCTCAGTCGTTGCCGAACAGTTCCACATGCACGCCAACACGACGACAGGCGTGATCAGCGGGAATGTCTTTGGAAAGGACCAGATTCTGTGTGGTAACGTAGCGTCGACTCATTGGGTTTTCATTCCTCCGATTTACTGTCCCGAGTGGTGTCCCGAGAGATTGACGAATGAGGTCACATTAGTGAGTTTTCGTGACTGGGTGCGACTGTAAGTGGTTGGGATTGCTGGGCGTCGTTCCGGAGCAGAGAATTGCTAAACCGTTGTACGGGCTAACACCTGTACCGATGGTTCGAATCCCTCCCTCTCCGCCAACCAGTCTTAACTGCAGAGAAGTTCCGCCGCCCTTTCCCCCAAAATACGCGAAACATGCCCGTTTTTCGCGATATTGGCTCGACAAACCGGACTGGAGAGAAAGGACCGTTCAGGATAAGTAACCGCAACGTGCCGGCTTTTCTCCGGAGGGCACATGCGCAGTCCGGTTTCAAGTAGCGCATGGGGCGAATGCAATGCGATCACAAGCCGGTCGGTAAGCAGGAAGTTATCCATACCGATGTCTTGGCTCAGCGTGAAATGGAGAAGAAGCGTTCTCCGTTAGTGTAGATTCCGCCCCTGCGGGGCGGGGATTTTTCGAGGCATGGGGGTCTATCGTCCGATGGCTTTTTCCGCGCAATGCA